>Ga0116231_10001307_pt1 | contig 50461 bp, 38 predicted proteins | sample S1TSphgellanicum_2_FD_89695 | JGI IMG/M metagenome (GOLD analysis project Ga0116231, IMG submission 89695) | Host-associated microbial communities from peat moss isolated from Minnesota, USA - S1T2_Fd - Sphagnum magellanicum MG | ecosystem: Host-associated > Plants > Peat moss > Unclassified...
TAGTCTAATCCCGGGGCTCCCAACTCGACCCTCTACCCCTTTCTAGAGTTGGAAGCCGGGAGCGTGCTACCAAGTTCAACTTTCCGCAACTTGACTTTGTGAAACCCTCAAGTGGGTTTCACCTCGTGACTTGGGAGCGCGTCACGTTATGGGATGAATTCTTGGATGTGATGCCTGAAGAGTTGTTCGACGAGTTGCCCCCGAAAAGATGAGTTGATCGTGCAATCGAGGTGATGGTGGGAGTGGCACCTCCTACCAAGGCCCCATATCAAATGAGTCATGAGGATTCAAAGGAACTTAAGGTTCAACTAAAAGAATTCCTCGCAAAAGGATACATCAAGCCCAACAAGTCACCATATGGCGCACCCGTCGTCTTTGTTCACAAAAAGGATAGGATGTTGAGGATGTGTGTGGATTATAGAGCCCTTAACAAGGTGACAATGAAGAATTGATACCCATTACCTCAGATTGATGACTCGTTTGATCGACTTTCGAGAACCAATGTGTTTAGTAGGATTGACTTGCGTTTCGAGTACTACCAAATTCAAATCGCAGAAGGGTATGAAGAAAAAACCAGTTGTCGCACAAAGTGTGGCTCATACGAATTCTTGGTGATGCCTTTTGGACTCACCAATGTGCCCACCACATTTTGCACTTTCATGAATGACATTTTCTAAGAGTGGTTTGATGACTTCGTGGTCGTATACATAGATGACATTTTGGTCTATAGCCACTCTATGGAGGAACATATGGAGCATCTCCGGAAGGTGTTCCAAAGGTTAAGAAAAAATAAATTGTATGCCAAGTTTGAGAAATGCAAATTTGGGGTGACAAAAGTGGACTTCCTTGGACATAGGATCACCTAATAAAGCTTGAAGATGGATGACCACAAGGTGAAGGCAATTATGGATTGGGAACCACTTAGGTCGGTTCTAGTTTTAAGATCTTTTTTAGGATTGGCCTCCTATTATCACAAGTTCATCAAGAACTTTACGAAGATAGCCACACCTTTGACCAACCTTTTGAAGAAGTCATTCGAAACTTACAAATGAGATGAAGCATGCAACGAGGCCTTTAAAACCTTGAAAGGCATTTTGGTGAAAACATCAATGTTAAAATTACCTGACTTTGACAAAGATTTTGAGATCCACTCTGATGCTTCTGACTTTGTGATGGGAAGAGTCTTAGTGCAAAATGGAAGGCCAGTGGCATTTCAAAGCAAGAAATTGAGTGAAACAGAGTGAAGGTGGCCAACACATGAGAAGGAAATGTGGGCCGTGATACATTGTCTCAAGACTTGGGGCCATTACATAGGCTCCAAGGATGTGGTGGTGTGGACCGGCAATGTCACTTTGAAATATTTTGCCACTCAACCAAAGTTGTCATCAAAACAAGTGAGATGGCAAAACACATTGGTTTTGTTCAATGTGGACATTCGACATAAGCCTGGGAAGGAAAACGTGGTGTTCGATGCGTTAAGTCGAAAACACCAACTTAAAGTGGTGTATGTGGGGAAATAAAAATCCAAAAGGAAGTTAGACTTGGGAGCTACCGTGACGAATTCGCTAAGGAAATGAAGCAAAACATTCAAAAGGGGATCAAATCGCACTTCCACTTGCGAAATGGACTATTGTGGTATAAACAAAATCGGCTCTACGTTTCAAAAGGGAAGCTCAGGGATGTGCTTTTGAAGGAATGTCATGATGGGCCGCTTGTTGGCCATGGCGGTGCATAGTGCACTATAACATTCCTCAAAAGGTCCTACTATTGGCCAAATTTGAAAGACGATGCAAAGGAATACGTGAAGACTTGTTTGACTTACTAACAAATTCGAACACTCAATAAGAAATAAACAAGATTGTTGCGACCATTACTGATTCCTGAAGGGCCCTGGGAAAGTGTGTCCATGGATTTCATGGTGAGTTTGCCACCATCAAGGGGATTTGATGCCATCATGGTGGTGGTGGATTGATTTAGTAAGATGGCGCACTTCATTCCCACCAAAGAAATTGCCACGGCCAAGAGACGAGAAGGTTGTTCTTCACGCATGTGTTCAAGCATCATGGCCTCTCAAAGGACATTATGTCAAATCGAGACCCAAAGTTCACAAGCAAGTTTTGGCGAGCCTTGTGGAAGCGCATGGGGTCGGAGCTCAAGATGAGCACTTCATTTCGACCCCAAATAGATGGACAAACCGAGAGAGTGAACTTGATCATCCAATAATTCCTAAAAAATTATGTGGTGGCGGATCAACAAGATTGGGTGGACCATTTGGAGTTGGCGGAGTTTTGCTACAACAATTCCGAGCATTCGGTAATAGGTTCCATTCCCTTTTAAATGGTGAAGGGTAAGTCACCAATTGTGCCTGCAACTTGGGTCGCACTTGGGTAACCCCCAAGTGATGCAAGTGAAGAAGTGCGGATGGTCACATAATTTAATGAAGAGAGGCGGCACTTGTGGGAGATGGCTAAAGCCAATCTTGAAAAGACGCACAAACAATACAAGGATTTTGTGGACAAGTCTTGACAAGAGGTGAATTTTGAAGAATGAGACAAAATGTGGTTGAACATAAAAAAAATTTAGTTGCTAGAAGGTTTGACTCACAAGTTCTTGGGCCCATATGTGGGCCCATTCAAAATGTTGGAAAATAAAATTTTCGACATTTACAAATGAAAACTACCGAAAAATCTTAAAGTTCATCCCACATTTCATGTTTCGTTTTTTAAGCCGGTCACCCGTGATGCCTCAAGGCCTAGTTGAGAACACAACTCGAGGCCCGCATCGGACTTCATTCATAATGAACCAGAATTTGAAATGGAGGCCGTGCTCAAATTAAGGCAATTAAAGGGGCGAGAGTGGGAATACTTGGTCAAGTGGAAGGGGTACCATCCAATAAATGCATCTTGGGTGAATGAGTCCGATATGGAACATGCCCAAGAAGCCATAAAAGAATTCCACAATAGATCAGCGAAGAAGTAAAAGAAACATAAAACGTGATGAGGACATCACCTTTCTTTTAGTGGGGCAGAGGATTACACAAATGTACCACATTAAGTTGCAAGTGAAATAGAGGCAAAAGCTTTTCAAGAGATTACATCATGGACATAATGAGTATGACTAAAATAGTTATCAAGTGGCATGAACAGATGGAACTTTCTTGCGTAAACCCAAATCAAAATCGGACTCCCACATTGCGATTAAGAGAAACTTTGGCCTTAAAAGAAGAGGTAAGCAAGGTGAGCTTGTGGGGACGTGCATATGCTTAAAGTGCATCCCAAAGGGTTGGTTGGTAATGGTGGCCAACATGGGAAATCATGACCCCGTTTGCGTACTATAATCACGTAGCTTGGGACTTAGGTTTTTTTGCAAAGCCCAAACGTTGCTTCTTGTACCTTGATAGGCATACTTTTAGTTAGGCTTGATTGTTGTGATCGAGGCGCAAGGTGGGGAAAGGAATCATGTAAAGTAACTTAGGTCAAGATTAAACTAATAACACCTACAGTAATTTAGCTTCTTCTTTCACACATCATCAGCACCCCCGGCACCGCCAGCACCACCAGCACCAACAACAGTAACCACAACAACAATATCTTCCATTTGAGAAGCTCTATCAAGTGCAATTTGCAGGTCTAGGGGGCGTGGAGGTCAGTGAAAGCAATAGAATCACAGACAACCATCCTTTGGAATAATCCATTTAGTTGCAGCATGCTGGTGGGACAACCTTAGGTAACTTTCTTTCATCTCTTGGTGGGTTAGGGTTAGATGTTGCAAACTCCATGTAGGCACTTTTCCAGTCAAATAATGAGTTGGAAGGAATTCCAAGTTGTGGAATGTCCAGGAGTGCTCATCAGATCTCAAAGGTCACCAATGACTTGGTGCACACACTAAGCTTGCAGGTGCATCATCATTAGCACCATCTCCATGAGGTGCATGCTAGCATGCATCTACAAACATAGACAAATTCTTTGAATGAAAACTTTGGAAAGTTTGTTTCATTGTAGTAGCATTGTGAGGCAAATGTTCAAAATGGTACACATGACAGGCCCTCTAGGCATAGTTAGCCATTTTCTGAGCTTGAAATCATTGTTGAGAAAGAACATAAAAAACTATTGGCATGTAAGGTCCTGATTGAAAGGAGAAAGCAAACACAAACAAACTCTTTGAATGGAAAGTTTAAAGAGTTTGGTTCACTGCAGCAACATTGTGAGAGATCTTTGTTCAGCAGCGCCCAATAGCAGATGCTCTAGGAATTAAACAGGCAAAGCTTCATAGCTCAAACTACAAGGATGGTAACAGAAAACACTTGCAAAGTTTCCTAAATTCTTAGTAAAATCCTTGTGCTATTGGCATGATTCAACCACCTACACATGATAGGCCCTCTAGGTAGAGTCAACCATTTTTTGAGCTTAAAGTCATCGTTGAGAAAGAACCTAAGAAATTGTTGGCATGCAAGGTCAAAGTAAACAAACCAGGACGAGACGGACGGACGGATGAATGATGGGACAAATGGATGAAATGATGCTTCATGACGTCCTTTACTATATGTAATATACAAGGTTTTTATAATGTGACACATTGCTTGTTAAAATTAGGATTTGTGGGTAATGCTTCATTGTTGTAGGTTGTTGTATGTCCTATGTTAAATTTAAGGTTTGTGGGTAATGACTTCATTGTTGTAGGTTGTTGTATGTCCTATGTTAGATTTAGAGTTTGTGGGTAATGGCTTCATTGTTGGAGGTTGTTGTACGTCCTATGTTAAAATTAGGGTTGTGGGTTAATGGTTTCATTGTTGTAGGTTGATGTATGTCCTATGTTAAATTTAGGATTTGTGGGTAATAGCTTCATTGTTGAAGGTGGTTGTATGTCTTATGTTAGATTTGGGGTTTGTGGGTAGGTAATGGCTTCATTGTTGTAGGTTGTTGTATGCCCTATGTTAAATTTAGGGTTTGTGGGTCATGGCTTCATTGTTGTAGGTTGTTGTATGTCCTATGTTAGATTTAGGGTTTGTGGGTAATGGCTTCATCACTCCGGGATGATGACGATGACGACAACATTGTAGAGCCGACTGAGAGTACAAGACCTGGAGGTAGCTGGAATTTGAGGTATGTGTGGCATTGTTGTCTTTTGCTGCTTCTTTATGAGGAGATCGAGTTTTACTGAAGAGGATATGTGGCTTTGTAGAGATGTGTAGGGAAACTTTGGGTTTTGTTTCTTGGCTGTCCCTTTTGTTCTCACTCCCTGCTAAGGACGATGAAACACTAAGATTGTGCATTCTTGAGAGGTTTTAGGGCTTCCTTTTTTTGAGTCTCTTTTTTGGCCTTTTAAGAAAAATAAATCAATGACACTCTTAGCAATGTAGCTTCTGTCAGCTCAATTGGGTTGCTGCTTTTTTCCACAACTTCCTCAACTGGCTTTTTGCACAGCCTCCTTGTGAAATGATCTAGACTTTTTAGGGCATTTTTGTATTTTCATAAAATCCTTCACTGTTACATTGTTAAACCCTCACCTCCAATTTTTTGCATTTCCAGGTTTAGGGTTTGAGGTTAAAGAAGCATGTGAAACTGTTGTTGTTGTTGTTGTACCAGGGGGGAAAAGTAGAATTGAAGGTGAAAGCTGGAGAGCCCCATAGGGCTCAAGACAAGACAGGGAATGACAGCAAGTGGTGGGATGGGGGGGAAGAGAGACAGTGTGTGCATGGAGAGGAGGAGGGCATCTTTGACCAGACAAGCAAGGCGGAGCCAGATGATGAAGACTTTGAAGATCACAATAAAAATAAGTAGTTCCATGAGCTTTGTGCAAGAGAGGATGGGCTGACATTGGAAGTTGAAGAGGTGAACTGACCATTAGCAATGGCAAATTTCTACCATGATGGTTGTTGACACAGTCTCTGCAAAGAGATTTTTTAAAGAAGCAACGGCAAGTTCGAAATTCACTGCTGGAATCTTGAAACAATGTACAGATGTAGCTGCTTTAGAACCTAGGTTGAACCTGGTAAATTTCAGAGAGATGATGACTATGACAATACCAGTTGGGCTGTGTTCTGATGTGGCTAGAACTGGACCCATGAAGCACAACGTGCACCTTTACAAATCAGATCCAGAATACATTACTGTAGGTGAGGAGGGATGTCAGGTGGTTGCTGGGCATGAATTGGAGGTGAGAATAGAGGTGTGTCTCATGCTTGAAGATGTGGGTGAGGAAAGGTTGATTGAAATGTACCTATCTAAGATGCGAGAAGGTAAGCAGTTGGACATGATACTGGGAATGGAGTCAAAAATCAGTGAGACAACACAAAGTCCTTTGCTGGCTTTGAACAAAGAAGTTATGGGTAGTGATGCAAAGAAAGGATTGGTGAGCTCAGAAATAAACTATGGCAATTTTCACAAACAAGTGATTGCAATGAAGACTGAGGAAACTTCTGGAGGAGTTATACTACCCCAGAGTCAGAACCAGGAGCTGGGTTCTTCTTGTACAATTGTGGGAAGATTATGGAATTCTGAAGAAAGTCCTACAGTTTTCAGTGGAGGACAGGAACTTCCATTGGGGGCTCCAGAATATAACAGTGCTGTCAAAAGGGATGGCAGTTTTGTTGTTGCTTATAGAGAAGAGGTTGGGCAAGAAGAGTTGGATGCAGTTGGAGGCTTCAAGAACAGCATGATCTCTGCAAACCTGGGCAAGAGGCCTCAATGTGTTATTGCTGAAAATGAATGTGAAGTTCATATCTGTGAGAGAGAGCGTGCAATAGACTTGAAACAGGCCATCAGTATGATTGTTTCTGCAGATTTTGCTCAAGAGATTTCTCATGAGAAGACAGAGAGCAAAAGGAGCAGCACTGCAGGATCCCCTTCAACTGAGAAGCTGGTTGGCAGGGTAAAGAATCAGGAGGAGTCAAAGATGGAGAAAAGTGGGTTGGTGGCAGAATCTGGAGTGGGGCAGCAGTGTGCAACTGGCAATGATAGCTCAGAAATGGAGTGGTGGGATCACAGGCTTTTTGGCCAGGTACAAGCAAAGTTTGTTCCCAACATTGACAAGATGAAGAACCAAGCTCATTCAGGTCATCTCAAAATCAGTGATGTCCCCAAGACCACACAACCACAAGGGACTTCAAAAATCAATTGTCCTGTACCCCTCGTGATTATGAGCATCAAGGCAGAGGAAGACAAACAGGATGGTGCAGACACAAAGATGGAGGCACATCATCTATTTGAGGACCTGCAACAACCCACAGTTTCAAAAGCTACCAGTTTTGAGTTGGTGGTGCTGCCGAAAGTTAGGGAACATCAACTGGGTCTGGGTGCAGTTGCCATGGAGGATTGCTCTTTGCAGTCTGAAGTCAATACTGCCAGCAAAGGCATTCATGGAAAGAGCTTCAATGATCAGAATCATGGAGATGAAAAACAGGGATCCTGTCAGGATGTGCTAAATGTTGTTGCTAAAAAGAGAGGTTGCTTAGATGCAGGCATTTGTGTCAACAAAGATTCCCATCCTTGTCCAGAACCCATTGATGATGCACATGCATTGCTTGGGTCTCCAAGAGTTTTGAGTTCACAAGAGGAGGCTGTAGCCTTGGAAGTCATAACAGCTGAAGAGGACAGGTCCTCTTTGCAATGTTTGTTGCCTGGGAAGACACCATCTGCTGAAAATCTCAAGGCAGGGGAAGAAGGTCAGGAGCTACTAGACACTTTTGTACAAGCTCTTAATTTTAACAGTGTGCGTCTCAGGTTTTATGTTTTCTGTGGGTATAGCTGACAGTGGCAATTGTACTTCTCTTTTTATGTTTTTACCCTTTTGTGCATGAAGCGGCAGAGGATGCTCAGAAGGCAATTGTGGAGGCTGGAGGGAATTGGTATTCAAATCAGGGAAGATGGAAAAATCTGCTCAACACAGCTGCTGACAGGCAAAGCGTGATAAGACTCTTTGGGGCAGTTCTTGGTCTCAGCAGAAGAGCCAAGCAGGATGTCAAATTGCAGGGCGAATGGAAGCATGTGAACAGTGGGCAGCTGGCCTTGGAAAAGCCACCCAACATGCAAGACAGCAAGGAAGAAGCAGCAGTAGTTTCTGAACAGCATCAGAGAGTGCAGGGGAAACACAAGCAGGTGACAGAAGAGGATAAGAATGCAAACATTCAGTCTAAACTTCGAGATGAGCCAAAATGCAACTATGAGAAGAAAGGTGTGAATCCACATGGTCGGAAGAGGATGTATCTGCAGGGATTGGACAACAGGAAGAAACAGAGGCAAATGGAAAACCGCAACAGTGAGGTGCCTATGAGAGAGCTACATCCTGAGAGAGTTTTACATCCACAAGTGGCAGCCAATCTTGGCATTCCTGAATGCGGTAGCCCTATGTCTGAGGAGATTCTTGACCAGTCTCCTTTGAATGCAAAGGGGCAATGCCATAGTCAAGGTTTTACAGCACATCAAATTGGTCAGCTCTACTGCATGATGCATGAGCATGTTCAGCTACTTTTGCAAGTCTATGCACTGTGTCTGCCTGCACCGGAACATCAAGCCCTTGTTCCTAGTCTCCATGGAATGCTAATGGAACTCATTGAGACATGTGAAGTTGAGCTTTCATGGAGCAACATCCCATTTCCAGATTTTTGTTTTCACCCTCCCTTCACACACCCATCTGTGCAGGAGGACAAACCGCTTCTTCCTTGTCTACCTGTTAAGTCCATCAAAACCCCTGCGGAATCACTAGTGTCAAACACTGCCAAAACTACTTCACAGCTTCCTCTTACCTCATCTTCAGTACCTAGATCTTCACTGCAGTCAAGCACACCAACTGCCACAACCAACTCCTTCCCCCAGTCATCTCTGACAGGTTCTCTGTCTTCTTCCTCATTCCCACTAAGCTCTTTGAACCAGAAATGTTCCACTGGCTGTCAGACAACCCCCCCTCCACAATCTGTGGCCTTCTCTCTATCTCCTCAGTTTCCCAGTCTCTCTGTAAAGTCTGCTGCTGTAGTAGTGCCTTCCTTTTCTGGAAATATTCATCCAGCATCAACTTGCCATGGATGTGCTCCTTTTGAATCTTCAGAAAGAACACTGCAGCCGATCACTTGTGGAACTGAAGATCTTGTTATGGAAGTGCAAATCAAACAAAAGTCAGCCAGCTTAGCCCTTAATGACCTGATCCCTGAACAATCTTCTAGCTTAGATGTGCACATGATGGCAGATAAAGAAAACTCTGTGCCTGTACCAACATTGCTTGATCATGCATTTCAATCATTGAATGCATCAGGGAGTTCACAATCTCAATGGGTGCCAGTAGTCTTGGGTCCAGTGCAATCTGTGCTCGATGTGGCTCCTCTTGCTCTCATCAAAGATTTTCTGGCAGAGGTTGCTAAAGGTATGCTCCATCTAGCTTCCTCTCTTTATTGATGCATTCTTGAGCTGTGAGACTCTTCAACAAGAAGTGGAGTGGGTCTGATGGGTATTTGGCACATTTTGGTTCCTGTCAGTTCCAGAGCAACCTGTGGAGACAAACACAAACTCTGAGCAACATGGATGGGTACCACTGTTCCCAGAGAAAGTTCAAATTCATCAGACACCAAGGAAACGGTCAAATAGTCATCACAAGCAATTGAGCTTGATGGAGGGAGTCCCAAACCAGAGTCCTGACTTGAACCCTCCTGTGAGAAAGACAATGGCTAGATCACTCATGGAGAGTGTAAAAAGGCAAAGCTTAGCACTTGTCCCTAGCTATATTGCAAAAGCCATGTTGAGATTCTTCCCTCTTTTTGACAAACGTCTCTACCCACACAAAGCACCACGAGCATCAGCTGCCAACCGTCTCCTCTTCACTGATGCTGAGGATGAGTAAGTGCCAAAATTTTCTCTCAGGCCATTTATTTCTGTATTGCAGAACCAGTAGCCTGTCATATCAGCTATCTGTATCTGGGAATGACCTATGTTTTCCTGTTGAAATTTGAAGCTGTTGACCATTATGGACCTTAGGAAATTCTTATGTCTAAGGTTTGGCTGTTGTTCACTGGGTTGTGAAGGTTACTGGCAATGGGGCTGATGACACTTAACACTAATTGGAAGGCGATTCAGCGTCGTTATCTCCCCTCAAAGACCACACATCAGGTAGCTCTTTGTCACTCATGTTCTCTGGTTTTTCATTAACAGGTGTCACTCTCACCAAGCTCAACGAGAGTATTTCCAGTGGTGCCCAGTATGTGACCCCACAAAAATATTTCTCACATCCAAGTTTTAGTTATTTACTTTTCCCCAACCTGACCCATAAAACTAAAACTGGGACTGCAAATAGGTGGGAGATTACTAATAGCAACCCACCTGGACCAGTCAAACTCACTAGCCCATCAAAAACAGGGAGCAGTCAGTAAATACAATTTGACTGTTTTTATTAGACTCTTCCAGGGCTCCTGCAGGGCCCTGGAAGCTGTGCATTTTTCCAGGGTCACAGCAGTCTTCCAGTGGATTCACTGGATATGACTGCTGCACCTCATCCAAGATTTTCAATGCAGGGCCACATACTGAGCACTGGTGGAGATGCTCTGACAGCTTGATACATCAATCAATGGCAAATGATGGACCACATCTGATATACACTATCATTCCTACAATGACATAGAATCCATTACCCTACATAGACCTGTTGTGTTTGATCAAAATATTTTGTTCCTCTGTTTAAATCAGTAGTCTGCTTCATGGTCAAAGTCTCGAAGGAGAGACTTGATTTTGTATCAGATGCAATGAATTGCTGGTATTGTTGGTCATGGTGCAACATATGTTGTCTCTGATTTGCAGAAGTTGCTGTGCATTTCTTTCAGGTGCTAATGATCCAGCTTTTCTTGTTGAGTATGAGATTTTTTTCTTGTTGCATTTTTGGGTTTGGGAATATACTGATAGACATTCTGGCATGTGCTTCAGATCTACGTGAGGCAAAAGAATCAATGTGCTGGAAAATCTATGGATAATCCTGTTAAGGTGAATTCTATCTTCCAAGTCCTCCACACTATAATGAGTGTGTATCAGATACACGTCATTTCCTCCTTTGTATTTTGTTGATTTGTGGCTGTGGATCACATTCCAGGAGGTGCGGCAGATGAAAGCATCCCCACTGACAGCTGATGAGATTATGTGCATCAACGGGGTATGATTTCCCTGGAGATTTTCTTTTGTAGGGATGTCCAAGCAGAAATTGGCGATCTTGAGGGCTTTTGGGTGTCTTGGGTTTTTTCAGAACCATGTTGAAAAGTTTGGAAACTGTGTGATCATTTTAGCACTCTTTTGTAGGCACCTTTATGTTTTCCAAGAAAGCTTATGAAAGCTGTTGCAGAAACAGATCTGTAAGAAAAAAATTCTTATGTCACAGGCTCTGAGGATCTATGACAACTGGGGAGATGTTTGGAAGTTTTGCCTTCCATATCGTGACCCTTCAAAGCTGTATGGCCAGTGGCGGAACTCTTTCAACAGCAGTCACAAGTCATTCAGTGTTGCTGACCAAGAAAAAGATAAGACAGAATTGGGCAATTCAGTCATGATAGAACCCAAAGTAGGACAAGAAAGCATCATGCACAGAAAGGTGATGACCAGTTCCCCTCTAATGCATTGTACAGTTCCCTTGAATCTGTTGCGATAGTGTAGAATTTGTGCCATGTGCATCACATACAAAAGATAGAGATGGTCTTCTTATCTGTTTAGGATGACAAAAGCCATCCAGCATTCTGAGGAGTTCTGTGTTGCTTACAGGGAGGAAATGATTCATTATTGGAGGTCACCAACAATGGGAATCAGAATGATTCTCATGAGAATATAAACCAACACAAGTTGTTTTTAAGCAACTGGAAACCTAACTCAACCCGAAGCTTGCTGTCTTCCCAAAGTCCTGTGCTGAGTGATTGTCATGCTCACTTGCACCATGTGTTTCCAGTTTTCAGGAGACCAAAGAGGATTGTTGATGGAGCTCTGTCAACAAACTTTGTGTGCCTTGAGAACCCATATGAGGCTCCCACTTCTACATTGTGCCGGCCCACATCTCAGACACTTCAATTAGCCCCCAGTTTACCATCAATTAAGCTCCCTCTCAGTGGTCATGTTTCAGGATCTCTTGATGCTGTCAATCATATCAACCCAAAGTTCAGTAAGGCCCTGCCACAGAGTTTGCAACCTTTTAAATCAGGGTCAAGGATTAAGGCACCCATTTCTCTCACTTCAAATGCATCAGCCCCAAAGCCTGAAGCCACCACATTGCCAGCATTGGAAAAGTGGAATGCTACAGAGAACCCCCTGAATTCACAGAATGTTCCTAGTTGTGGTGATAAACCTCCTGGGCAACAAGGCACACAAACATCAAGTTCAGAGTCTCAGCCTGTGATTGAGCAACTGTCTCATTGTAACTTGAAACCCACTGGTTTGGTTATTGAAGTGGAGGCTGCAAATGAGAATCTGCCTTCCAAGAAGGCACGATACAGACCTGTTCCTGCAATTTTGCAAGAACATTCAACTACTTCACAGATTGTGGAGATCCCCAAACCAGCAAGAACTCAGAGATCCTCTAAGGTTTCATGGCCAATGACCCCAGATATGGCAATTACCACAGGGGAAGCTGTGCATCATACATCCTTGCAAGCTTCTGATGAGGTAGTTGAGTTGTCCCATGAGAGATTTAGGGTAAGATTGGATGAGATAGCAAGGAGGAAGATGCCTTGTACAGCATTGAAGCAAGCTCACAAGAAACAGGCTTCAAGAAAAACTGAGCCTCTCAAGCATTGCAGAAAGAAAGGAGCTCCAAATTTGGTTATGGAAAGCATTACACATAAGAGCAGCAAGAAGCAGCATGTACAAAGATCACAGAGATTGTCGCCTGTCGCAACCTTGACCCATCTCCCTGCCCCATGTGATAGTTCGTATTGCATGGGCTCTGAGGTGAGTGGGAAAACCTCCCGGACTCGGAGACTTCGGGGTGCAGGTAACTGAGAGTTCTGACTGTCTCTATCTCTCAAGACCCTAAACACTGATTCTCTGTTTGAAGGTTTTATGTGCTTTGATTTTAGCTAGCATGCCTTTTGTGTGTAGTGTGAACCTCTGAAGATGTATTCCCAGCAGTTATGGTCAAGACAATTTGTTGCAGGTTTTCGGACAGCAACCCAGATTTGCAAAAAGAGGAAAGAAGTGAGGAAAGAGCAGGAGAGGACATCTGATAGTGCGAGGGATGAACCACACATTGAAGCACACATGATAGTTATTGAGCATGAAGATGTCAGCAGCTCAGAACACAACTTCACCAATGAGAACAGCAAAAGCACCAGCTCACTGAAGGTCTATCAAATCCATCCTCCAAATTGTGATAAATCTGTGGTGTGGTTTGGCTCTCTTTTTGCACTGGACCCATTTCATTGTAGTCTACCCTTATGAGGAGGACAGGATTTTCATGCCCTTGTGAAGAGTTAGGATGGACATTTTCACCATGGTAACTGTCTTTTTTTTCCTTCATTTATTCTAATCAGGCTGATAGGAAGCATGCACATGAAGATGCAATCTGCTTCTATCACACAGGCACAAGGATAAATCTCACCAACCGGTCAACTGCCTTGGGTGATGCCCAACATCAAGCTGTGGATGAGGGGAAAAAATCAGTTCCATCTCCACCTGTCTGTGAGGAGAAGGCAGCTTTGGACCAAGGAAGGCTGAAGCAAGATGCTCCAGTTCTGTCTTCCCCCAGCTTAGAAGGCGGAGTGGAGCTTGACTTGAGAAGAATGAGACAAATGCAGAGGCCACAAAGATGCTGCAAGGAGCAAGGCTATGAAATCGGTGCAAGATCTGGAGTTGGACATGGAAAAAAGAAGAGAGGTGTGAAGCGAATCATGGAAGCAACAGAAGATAACTGTAGTAGTTCTCATGAATGCATCGATGGAGTAGGGTATGGGTTCAGTAACTTGGGAAAGAGATGGGGAGGAATGATCAAGGTTGCAGAAGATGAAGGCTTGCAAAAAAAATTGTGACATGCAGAACTGGATCAGATAATGCTGTGGAGATAATTGATCACAGTGTGGAAAGATGGTTGCTAACAGAGGAGCCAATGAGGTTGATCCTGTCTCTACCTACTATCCTTTGTGATGGATGCAACTCCCAGTGTAAGTTTCTTAACAGCACCTCCAACAGAAAGGCTAGTGCAGTCTTCAAGGCACAGAATCTGAGCACCAACTTTTGTAATGCCCTCTCTACAGATTTGTCTCCTGATCTCCTGTTGAGAAGGGGTTTTGGGGCAGAATTGAATTGCTAAGAGGTTCAAAGGAGCCTTGCTGCCTATCTTCACAAAGCCAGCAGCTTGGGAATCTCTGTTGGATCTCTGGTTGTTGTTACAGTTGATTTTTGGACTGGATGTCTCTACAACTTACAGTTGCATGTCTCTGAGCATTGGATCACATGTCAAGTGTGTTTTCCCTTTATCAAGTAATGCTCTTTCTTCTGCAGGTTCATTGTGCTTTCCCTTGATCAACTAATGATCTGTGTTCTTACAGTTCTTGCTTCCCGAGCACTTTCTTATCTTCAATCTCAGTTGAATTTTGGTATGACATTCTAGTTTGACCTATTACTTGTCAATTTGACAGAATTCTCATCTACATCTGGACATTGTGGGAGTGCTGATTCTTCCTCTTTCCTGCCCTCCAAATTTTGCAGGGGTTGAGGCAAGGACTCCTGAAGCTGCTAAGGTCCTCCCCATTCAACTTTTGCAAACAAACAACAGCTCAGAAGCTGTCTGCAAGGACCAGCACTCCGGATTTTCTTTGAGAATCTTTGTTCTGTGAAGTGACTGGCATTTTTTCCAGGTGAGGCATTGATAAAACATCCAGGAATTTTGACACTAGATTTAATATGCTGCATATGATTATATGGTCTGTATTTCAGAACTTTATGAAATAGAATCCAAGGAGTTTGTCTCTTGTACTCTGCTTTGGGAAGACTAGGATGAAAAACACATTTTCCACCTCAACCCTGGACGTTGATGCTGAGAATATTGTTGTTGGAAAAACAATTACGGATACAAGTGGCCTCATGGTCTTGTGTACATGTTTCTTGGAGTGCTTTATTGAGAAGACTTAGCCAACCTGTTGCACCAACCCATTGCAAGTTTTCAAATATTCCTTCTCTCTCAATAACCTTTGCACTTCTGTTGATTAGTTGTGTGATGGTCTTTTCTCATAAGTGAATCAACAAGTGGTGGTTTGGAGCATATCGGGTTTATGTATATATGAGTGTTGGATGGATATCACTTTTTTTTTAAAGAGTAGTTCACACAGATTCTTCCTTACAAAACTGAAGTCAATGAAGTTCAATTATCATAAAATCTCAATTTTTTCCTACCACCAGATATTTGTCAAGACAATTCTCTCCAATATCATGAAAGTTGGATAGGTGAAATAGGTTCTTTGATTAGGGTTTAAAGTTTTTAAACTCATATGTACAATGGAAAATTAATTAGTTAAGGTTGCACGTATGCCCGAGTGCTGGGTGGGTATTTGATTTTTGAAATAACAGTTGCTTCTGTTTTTTTCTGTCTTTTATCTAAAGATGGAATTGGCTTTGGCCAGGGTTCTTTTTCTTTAAGGAACTGCTTGGGTATCGGTTGTTTAAAACACATGTTGGTCAGGTATTATGAGCCAGGTGCAAAGGTTTGGTCACTTTGTCACTTGTGAAGTTGCAACAAGTTCCTGCCTTCAACAAATACCTGCCCAAAGTAACAACCATGGGTTTGGTATCAAGTAAAACAACAAGTGGAGTTTGGTGCGGTGTTGAGTGGGTACGCTTTCTAGGTTTTTGAACCAGTTTTGGGTGGGCGCTATGGGAAGCAGGTCTTTGAGATATTGACCTCCAACCATCATGTTCCTGTATCAAACTCCGCACTGAGGGTTTGGTGCAAGGTCTTTGTGGCTTACAATGTCAAATGTTGATACAGAGAGTAAAGTAACAAGTCATGTTGTTGGGTATAACTCCAAGAGTTGTTAACCCTGAAATGTTGTTTGTTGAAACACACTGCCAGGAAGAGGGATTTAGTCCTTTTACACCTTCTTAAAATCCATGTAATGTGGTGGAATTTGGAAAATCAAACTTGGTGGACTTGTAGATGACTTCAAGCCAAGAGATCTTTCAGTATGAAAAAAGGGGGTTTTGGTTGAGGTATGGAAAATCAAAACTGTTGAAAGGTGAAATCTTTTTTTGGTTTTAGGTAGATAAATGACATCTATCTGTGAAGGAAGGTAGTTTGTTTTGTTTTGCAGTTATGAGATCCACCAAACCAGGATGCTTCAGATCGTGTTCTTGGTGTCTTTGGAAAGCTGTAGATGAGGAAGAGAAGGGTGCATGGGCTTTGGTTGCATGGTGTTTGGGCTTGCGGTGCAAAAGTTCTTGAATATTGAATGATTTCTTCACTGAAAATTATATGAAATTGTAGTTGAAAATTTCGGAGGAATCAGAATGTGCCTTTGGTGTTGTTGGAAAGATCTTGATGGGCAGGATTTAATGGAACTTATTTGGTAAGATTTGGATTAAGGCGGTCAAAACTCCCCCATGGCCCCTGTTCTCACCCCTTGTTTTCCTTACTAAGTTGGAAAATTGAACAGACAGATACGAATTAGACTGTGAAACTCAAGATGAGTTTACGGATATCTCTAATAACTAACTACCCCTCCGACGATCGTCAGTTTCAATTTTACAAACAACTTATGGCAAAAGGGAGTTTTGGAAGGGAGTTTGGGTCTCCGGTCTCCACGTGACCCTCCACTGCGTTTTTTTCCCATCCCCTCTTCCCCAATTTCGTCCCCAGTTTTGGCAAATCTTCCGGGATACTGAATTCTTGTTACAAACCCTAGCTCCGATCTCTCGCGCGCCATCTCTTCCTCTTTCGTCATCAGGATCTGCGTTCCTCGGATATCGAGTCGGTCCTTTGGACACAAGAGATTCTACGGTAAGCAAGAAGTCCTAGGAATTGGCCATTGCCGAGGATTGCTGAGGAACTTATCGTTGCAGTTTCTGAAGTTTTTCATGGTAGTTCGTTTCTTGCTTGGAAGCAGCAGCTTTTGGTATCGTTTTTGCACTTGGCGCAGATGGTGATGATTTGTTGTTGTTGTTGTTCTGAAGAAGAAGGAGAAGAAGAAGAAGAAGATATGCTATGTTGGTTGGTTTGGGAATCCTGTGTCAATTGATTCATCGGGTACATGATTTGTTTTTCCTCTGACGTTTCTTGTGGAATTGACGTTTCTTAGGGATTTCTCGGTTGAAGAAGAAGCGCCGTGAAACCCTTTCTTTGCAGAAGAAGAGCAGGAATCGTGTTTGGGAATTCAAGACATCCATGGCGACAAGCTCCTCCTAACAGGTAGCTCCTCATCTTGCCTAGAATAAATGAGAAGAGGAGACTAATGAAACCGCTTGGTGCAAGGGGGGTGAAGAAAGCCATTTGGAGATTACGTGCAAGAATTTTTTCTTTTAGCATAAAGTGTTCGCTCATTTTGGGGGCTGTTGGAATTCGCTGTATTGGCTTGTGCAGAACGCATGCGAGAGAGACCAGAGGAATGAATGATGGTTTCGATCTCATAACTAGTAGCTTTTCTGCTCTAGTGTACTAGGAGGCACACGAATCAAAAGAGGAAGAAGAAAGAAAGAGGAAAAAGGGACAGGAAGGTAGATAAAGCAAAGGGACAATGGCAGAAGAGGTGGATGAATGGCTCAAGGAGTTTGAAGAGGCCTTGAGGTTGACAGAGGAAACCATGGGAGATGTACAGGAACAACACAGTGGCAATAGTAACAACATAGATGGCATGCTGACAAATTCTGACAAGCTCATGCACCCAGTTTCAGTGTCTTCAGCCAGGCGCAAACTTACACAGCTTTCCAAAAGAATTGAGCGTCTTGAATCTCTTCTTCAGGACCCTGACATCAAAGCTACCATGTATGATATCACTGCCTTTCTCGCTTCAAACTTTTTTTTCCCCCCCCGGATGTCTTTGAAGCTCCACCTGCTTTCATTTTCTTGATATATTTGTGGGTCTCTACTTGAGAATTCAAAATGGAGTCATGGCATTTAATGTAGCTCCTGTATTTAATTAAAAAGGGTTGCTTCCACAAAGATATAAAGACACCAATTGCCATCTCTCCTTGCCCTTTGCTTCCATCCTCACACTCCAGATTTTCATACTGGTAATGTTCTTATACAGTTGGTTTCCTGGTGCCCAGAGCTGGTCGTGCACTTGGGGCGAACTATTTCTGCTTCTGTCTTCTGTCTCCTGCCTTGTCCTATTTCTTGGCCCATATCAAGCCACTTTTACCAATTCTGGACATCTTTTATTTCACAATCTGCATCACATCAAATGTTCCATTAGAAGATGGCGACAAGGGAGAATCAGGGGAATTTCAGTGGTTTGAGGATGTCTGTGACAAATTAGCTTGTCTCTTTTCTTGCATAAGTGATGTTTTTTGTATTCCCCCACTTACCTACACCCATTGTCATGAGCTGATGAAGTCAGTCAGGAGACATGGCAGCTAGTCACTGTTATGCATGTTGAAGGTGTTGGTCTGTACTTTATGAGTGCCCACAAGATTATCATGACACTCATTCTTGTTGTATTGGTTTTGGTTTGGCTGGAACTGACATAGCAGTTCCTGTCTGCAGTTTTGTAGATATGTTCCTGTCTTCCCCATACCATCTTTCTCCAACATCTGCCAAGCCTTACTTTCATTCTGAAGTTGTGATACTTCTTTGTTGCCTTCAGATATGGTTAGTTGAAGGACCTTCCATTGAGGTCAGTGCAGGTCCAAGGAGTGTGATGTGGTAGCATCTTTTGCTTTGGGCAGTGCAGTGGTGTATGCATTTGTACAAATTGTTAATGTTTGTATGGTGCTTGCAGAAGCCAGAATGAGATGTACAGTCGGCAAGATATGCTGGTTGGAATTCAGTTCAAGGCAAGACAAATGGCTGGTGCTTTGGCATCTTTCAAGTCTCCTAGTAGGTACTAATTCCCTTACAATATTGGTCTCCAGAGGCTTGCAAGCAAGATCCATCTCGCTCATTAATCCTATATTTTCTGGTAAACTCTTTCATATGAAGGTCCACCATCCTGGTACATAATTCCAAGGAGTTCAATTGTCCTTGTGAATAACCAACTAATCTTGGATACATCACCTTGGAACTCTCCAATTCTATGGAGTCATCAGTTGATGGGTGACGGATTTCTGCTATTTATCTCCACTTTATGTTTAGAAGAGCAAGAGTCACCCAGCTGGACCTAGCATCTTCCCTTTTGAAGAGTGATTTGGCTCACTTCAGGAGGTGAGACCATCAATGTGATCTGTCAGTATAACACTTTTGGTGTACGGTACAGACCCTGCAACAAAATTGTTATGTAGTCCACCTTTGAGAGCAGAATGGTCTCAAGAAATAGGGTGAGACATGAAACAAAGGATTCCAATTTGATGTGACACCTGACACGATGTCTGGTGTTTTGTGAGCAGGGATGATTTATTTTCTAGGGAGCAGTCAAAGCCTTCACCCAAAGTTGGAGTCCCGAAGCAATTCCTCACTGAAAATTTGAATGACAAAGGGCTTGTTGGGCTTCAGAAGCAAGTAGTGACAGGCAAGTTCTCGTATTTCAGCCAAAGCATATGCAGCTGTCATGGTTTTTGATCTGTCCATCTGTCACTATAGCAGCTTTTACTGCATCTGTATTTGTGGCAGCAGTTTCCATAGAGTGAGAGTTGCAGCAGCTGGAGATTTATCACATATGTTATAGGCAATACTAAGATACATGTGTGTCTATTTGAAGCAGCAAAAGATGCAGACTTGGCAGAGCTTGAAGGCAATGTGTTGGGATTGAAAGATGTTGCAATCACAGTCAGACATGATTCAGATCTCCATGCCCCGCTGCTGGTGAGAAACCTGGCCAGCAGGTTTAGAAGAGGGTTATGAATTGCAATGTAATGCAATTACCAATGTTGTGTGGTTGTGGAATTTTCTAAGAAGTGCCAGTTCTGGTTTTCAAATATTTCAGAATTAGAGAACCACCAGTTCCAGTTCCTTGAAGAAACAAATCAGAGTCAAAGAACCACCTGGTCCAGTTATTTCAAAAACCTCAAAGAACCTGTGGTTTTCATGAAAGAACTGGTAAAAACCGGTGGATCTATGGCCAGTTGTTTTTTTTTTTCAGCTTTTTTGAAAGCTGTGGTTATATACCAAAACTGGGTCTTTGATTCTTTAGAACTGTGACTATGAATCCTAAGAACTGCTCTGATAATGACTGGGGGTCTGTTCCCATTTCTAATAACTGCCCGACACTGCAATTACCATGATGTACTGTTTGTAGAGGGAACTCTTGGGGGGTGTGCTTCACTTGTGCTGTTTCACCGAGATGGAGGAGATTTGTGGTTTTCTGCTGCAGGTAAATATGGACCAAGCTGAAGAAGATTCAGAAATTCCGCAGAGACAGGTTTTCACTTGCAGGAAACCCTTTGATTTTTGGCATTCATTAATCGGTTTGATTTCCAGCCAGCCCTTCATCATGGCTTTTAATGGCAGGATTAACCACTTGCAGATGGAAATGTGACCATAGCTTCTACTGTAGGTATCACCATCCTGAAGGATTATGTGATTATCTTCATTGTGCTCTTCAACATGCCCAAGCATCTCTTCCTTGATGCCAGGCATGTGCATATGTAATATTTCTCAACAGTTTCTCCTATGTGATGCATTTCATCAGGGACTGATTGCTCAAGATGTGCTTCTCCTTGCAGGTTGCAAAAAAGCAAATGATTATGGTGACCACCAAAGGAAATGGAGGGTGCTCAATCATCTGGATCTGCTTACTTTCTGTTGCAACTGCAACTGTACTCCTGGTTGTCATGGGTTTGGCCAAACTTTAGTAGGGCTCTCTGGAGAGTCGATGGCAAAAGAGACCAATTGAATACAGAGAATTGTCAGAAGAAAATGTACTTGGGACAAAGAACCACTAGTTATAGTTCGGTTTATGATTATGTACATAGCTGTGTGGCTTCTTGCCAAGTGCAGGCATAAAAGAAGTAAAATCAGATCCTGTAGTGATTGAAGTCCATAATGCATGTATGAACGTTTGTTGCATAGTTGAATTGTACATACAATTTCTGGGGCAGAGTCACAGGGTATGTAGGAATATTTGTTGCATAGTTGAATTGTACATCCAATTTCTGGGGCAGAATCACAGGGTATGCTACAGACAACCTGAAGCAATTTAGTGCTCAGCGCTATAAATATTGAGATGGTGTTTTGTTATCCTTGCTGTGAGGAGACAAAATGCAGCCACATTATATGTGTAATTTAACGTGCTGAACTAAATGAAGACTGAAAGTTTAGGAAACCTTAAATCTAATGCTTTCAAATGTTTCTCTATGCAGACATTTTGTGTGTTTTAAAAAAAAATTCTCAACAAACCATTTCGCAAGTTCAACCGACTTGGAATTGTGAACCCAAAGCATTAGTATGCAACAAAGGACAAGGTTAAGAGGAATAAGTACTAAAACATTGCAACTGTAAGGAATGCTCCAATGCAGGGGTGGCTGGTTTTGCCACCCTAGTAGCCATTTTGTGCAGTAGAATCTGGGGATGATTCTGCCATCTAAACCTACTGCTGCCTGCCCATAATTCTTAGTAGAGGATTGGCTCGGTACTGCCAGGTGCACCTGTGCAGACCCTGCCTTAACGGGCTTTGCCCTGCGGCACACTTGTCTGGCAAAACCAGTCCCATGCCCATTCTCCACTAAAGAATTTCTGTTCAATTCTCAAAGATCCTGTAGCAAGTGCCAATTCTGCCTCTCACAATGAGTATGATATCCCCTGCTTGTAAAGAACTTTATGGTGTACTAGTGTAGTTGGAGGTCACCTTAAATGGTGGAAAGTGCACTACATAAGGCATCCCCTGTATGAGGTTGCATGCATGTATGCAGAGGTGACTTAGACATTGAAAGTTACCTCCTTACACACATTAAAACACCATCATCCAGGGGTTGCTTTCTTCTTTATGCCCAATAGTGCCCTGACAGCAGAGCATTATGCCCTGGAATTTGGGTTCCACCCAAAGTTCACTGGGCATACCACCTAACTGTCAGGGAATTAGCCTACACTTAATTTGGAAGTTTGAAATGGGGTTGTGACCCATGATACAGACATGGGTCTCAAAGAGGTCCTGTTCATGTGCAATTGTGAGGTGCACAGCTGCCACCTTGTCCGAGGCCCCTTATTGTGGGAATGCGGCCCCCTGGGGCTTCACCCCCATGTGCACCAGCCTCCATCCAACAAATGGAAATTCTATACTTAAGCCTGAATTCTTGGCCACATATCCACATCAAATATATACAAAGGAAGGTACTCTTTCAAATATATGCATTAACCCACATGCCCAGGCAAAACCCAGGGTTTCCTTCTACTCGCATCAACTCTTCCCCATGTCAACATGAATCAAGCCACTAATGTATCACATGTGCAACCTTTGCATCTCCCCATCTCCAGACACTGCCATGGCTTATTAAAGGCAATATCTACTAAATGGTGACTGAAGGAGAGAAAGGAAGTACCCTGCCATCTCATTTCGCCACCTGCTCTATGTGTATATGTATAGGAATAACAAAGCTCCTAAAGAATAGGATAATTGGGCAATTACACAGGGAAAATAAGAGACAAGAAGCACACGGTGACAGTTTCAGGACCCCTCAGATGATGCAATTATAGGTACCATCTCACCCTCCCCGGTGTTCTCATCCAGTTTGGCAAGTCCCGGTTGCCACCACCTATACTTTTCAGGCCATAATCTGCAAACGCTCACAAATATTGTGTATGTCAATGTACTCCACAAAAACTTCAAGACACTACAAAATCAGAATCCTTGTGTGAAGCTGTGTTGACAAAGGACTCTACAGCAAGCCTGACAGCAATCTGCTAATCCTAGACCCTGTCTGTTGAAGTGTCCTATTATTGACCTGACAACATCTCAAATGTATTGTTTGTTTTGTGGCCCACTATCCAAGAGCCATTAGCCAACAGTACTAGGGACTATGGGATGCTTACAGGTCCAATCTTTCTTCAAGACTGCGTCGCACTGAGGCATTGAAGCCATAAGCTATGGAATTAAAGAGGCCCTGCACATCTTCCACAGTTGCAGAAAGAGTAAGAGAAGGGAGAAGATCCATTTGTCTCCAACAGTGCAGAGTCAATGTATTTGCAAGGGGCAAATCTGTTAACCTCGATTCCCAGGTCTATACTTTAGACACAACAGTGGAAACATAATGGAATACTAAGAACTGCACGAGCTTGAGAGAGGCTCATGCCAAAGCTAAATATATCAATGAGATGGCAGAAAAAACTCCACAACAATAACATCCCATAGCTAAACCAAAGAAGACACAAGCTAATCTTATGCAAAACAAGTTCATGATTCAGGGGCCAGGATTGCCAGGAAGCCCTCACCATGAGAGAGGCAGTCCCAATATCAAGGCAGTACAGCCAAAAAAGGTGATGATGTGGCTCAACAAATGCATGGATGCGATTGATAGTGCCAAATGTCCATGATCCTATGAGTATGAGTGGGTAATAGCCCCACCTGTTCATGGCCTGCAACATCAATAATATCAATATCAGGTCAAGGTACACATCATCTTCCATCCATTTCACTCCAAGCCCAGAGACACATAAGTTTCTGTCAAGTCCAAACAAGTAGGATCATCTTTGAAAGTATGGGTGATCAACAGTCTCAGCCTCAGCCTAAGCCAAGCCTTGTGGTCATGTTGCTCAAGAATTTTGCCAGGATGTAGTTTTTGCAGTTACTAGTTAACTTGTTCATCAGGCCCAGGTTCATCAACTGTCTAGAAAGTCACCTAATCCAGTGCCATCTGTAAATCAGGCCTCCAAACACATGTTTTGCGAATATACAGTTGTCCACTGCCCATGTCCTCAGTCTATGTCTCCACAGCTACTCTTCATTTGCAATAACTAGTCTTCCAATCAAATAAAAATTCCACACTATTTCTGAACTGTCACTACATGGTAGCTAGCTCTGGTTATCATATTCTTCTTCTGGTTGGTCAGTACCGTGCACTACTCTAATGGGCTCGACAGACAGAGAGGTGGGTTTGAACTTCAGAGCCCATTTATCTCTGGCAGCAGGGTGGACTACACTTCCAGAACAGACAAGATCAAATGGAATCCAAATCCCAGACTTTGAACAACGATGCTGAAGTAGATAGACCTAGAATACTTGGCCCAAGCCACTTCACTCAAATTTGTTGAACCAGCTTATATCTGTGTCATGCTGAGGGCACTTCACCCGCTACCAATCATCCCCTAAGACCTGGGTTCATGTTACGCCTGCTTTGGCTGGTGTCAGTCTTCCTTCTACAAGAATTTGAACTGAAGTCAAAGACACGAAGGACCACACAACTAGTAATTTTCTTGCTGACTTCAATATAACAGTGGGAATCCCACCATCTATATTGCATGATTACTCTCTTGAGGCTGGATATGCACATTGAATCCCATCACAGCATACAGAGAGGACACTAGGTCCTGCTTGCAAAATACATGCATCAGTCATCAGTCACCCACAAACTTGGGCATTGTTCAGAGAGCTGGAATCACCTTCATGTCCACCTTACTTTGTACTTGTCGCTGTCTGTCTGACATGCCTGCAGCCATCTGAAAAAGCATGAAATATCCCATCACTTTTTGTTAACACTCCTGAATTTTCACCAGCATACCATCTTAGCTCATTGCCTACACTAGTCATGCATCTTCAAATCCTCTTCATTAATGTAACTGTTGCCTTCACACATCAGAACATCCATAACACCTAATTGTAATTTCTACATACTTCAGATAAAGAAAATGGAGCAGGAAAAGGAATGAATCTGTACACGAGTTGCATGATTCAGCATCCGAATAACTTGGAAATATACAGTGCCATTGAAAAGAATAGCACCCCATAAAGGCATGTAGAATGTCATAAAGCGCAAAACCTGCACCAGAATTGCCCTTTAATAGCATAGAAGATTTTACACATGGTCAATTCCATATCTTAAGGAGACACCTTCAAGCAAATTCAAACTGCACACATAATCTCTAAGCACCTGTTCCAATATAGAGAAAACCCTAATGCAACAATGTACAACAGAGCCAGGCTGGAGAGAACCACTCCAGCACCCAGCTTTTGAACATGGCATTTCAGGCATGATTGACATTTTTGTTTTACTGCATGGCATTCTAGAGGATTGTCATACAGAAAATCAAAGGAAGTAAGGTCTCGCATGTGATAAGCTAATTGATGATAGAATGAGCAGCCCACACCTTGCCAGCAGTGGTTTCTGTTCTAACCCAGCACCAAGCACCGGCAGGTCCATAATCATTTCCGATCAATGGTATAACAGTCATGATCAGTGATGTTCCTGCCCCACATATCACACATCAACTGAATCTTATGTAATTGTGATGTTGGGCATGTTCTTGCAATCACACTATTTGCAATTCTCCTGATTTGGAAGTGGGTCCATACTCCATACCATTGGTAGTCCCACCATACTGAATGGGCTGGTTGTGTTCAAAACTTCACTCTGTACTCCCATTGAGAATACTATCATTATTATAGCTTCATGGGACAAGAAATGGTAGTGAAGGAAGGATCAAAAAGAAAAGAAGATATATAATTTCACAGGTACTGAGAACTTCTCCATACTGCCACCTTAAGTCAACCTGAACAGAATTGAGAGATGACTTGATAATAAGGTAAAAATGATACCAGATAAGAAAGTATATTGGTGAACAGGAGAAGAGGAGACCTCAAACCCTAAAAAACATAGAACAAGCTGGGGGGCAGGTTGAGCAGTAGGCACAGCCACATTCATGTTGAGGATCTTCATCAGCAACATGTATGGTAGTGACAAGCTACAATAACATCCACTGACAACATCAGCTCCTGGCAGTGGCTGGGGGCCAATGTCATACATTAACCAACTCATTGAGTTTCTGTCACAAGACCAGGAGTGTGGGGAAGACTGAGCATGACGATGGCAAGCTCAACAAAACATAAGAGAGAACGAGATCAAGAAGAAAGGCCACGAAAAAGAGGGGGAAAAAATGGAAAAGAACCAAACAAGGAAAGAAAAAGAGGAAAGGAATGACATGGAGAACTTTAAGAGCATGATCTTTGGAGGACTAGAAATGAGAGATATAAGGAGATTACCCCACACATATCCATGAAAGTACAGTCCAAAGCCCTCAACATCAACTTTGTGCTTCACTACAGTACGATGTAGAGTGAAGGCTATAGTGGTAGTCCAAAGAAAAGAAGCAACTGAGAAGAACTGTGTGCTGTATCCTTGTGCATAGCACAAAAGTCCCTCGCCTGGGTTCCTGCCAAACTGCCAAATCCTGTCAGGCTGATCCTATTTCCTATGTCAGCATTAGAATTTTACTAACTGCTCAGCTCTACTCAATAACTGCCATAGTGCAAGGAGTCAAATCACAGGACACCTTTATCACTGGGTGAAGCCAGAGCAACATAGACATCAGTGACAGGTAAGGATATTTTTCACACATTGTACTGAAGAACAATCCAAACAGGATAATAAAAAAGAAAAATGTAGGAAAGAGTTTTCTGTTAAAGCTGGACAAGAATGCCTTCAAAGTGCATTAATCCTTGAGAATGTACACAAGTTCTGCATAGCTGTAATTGAACAAAATGCAAGGGATCATAACCCAAAGATCCTGGTTAATGGATGGCCTGAGATTAATATCATTTGTTACCCAAAATTAGCAATATTCCAATATGATGGCACAAAGACTGTCCTCTTGAATATAGGTGCTGTTCTCATTTGTGAACCATATCGCAGGAGAAGGAAAATGGACATACTCAAATCAACCAGCAAGCCAACATATTCAGCTGAGAACACTCTGAAGCCACAATCATTTCCTTTTCAGCCTTGCTCAGAAGGGAAAAGTCCAAAGGTTATGAGACTTACCCTAACAAGTTGAATAAGCTGCAAAACATGTCCTGCAATCACAATGTGAACCAATCGTGCTATCAGCTGCTAGAAACTTTGACCCTAACCCCCTCCTGTGCCTCACCCTGGTCCCCCAAGCCCTTTTCCTTAAAGCGACAATCTGAAGTTCAGGAACGGAAAAACCCTAATCACGAAACTAATGCATAACAACAGTTCCCAGGACCTCCCAGCAACACTTATTAGGTGCACAACCCCTACAAAGACTTCCAGATCTATCCGAAGCTTCCAAATGTTGCCGGAGCGATGCGATAGGGGAGGGAGGGAGGGAGGAAGGGGGTATAGAGAGAGAGAGAGAGAGAGATCAAAACCAAAAACACTTACGGAAAGACTAAGATAAAACACAAGCTTGAAAGGAAAGCTGCGCAGATCTTTGAAGAAAACATAGCACAAAGCAATGAAGAAGGACCCCGCAAAAGATAACGCCGACGCCCCGACATTGATCCTCGTCAACGCCTGCGTCTGCCCTGGCGTCAACCCTTCTATCATCTCGCCCCCCTCCCAAGCTTCAAGCTTCCCACAAAAACTCCTGCACTACTCAAGCTCCTCCACGGCCTGAAACACTCGTGCATGTTACGTTCTTTGCAGTTGCCGACAAAGAGAGAGAGCCTGCAATAGTACAACGCGCTTGACGCTCACGTTGTAAAGCTCAGGCTAATCCCTTCCCATAATCTCACTATTTTCACATAATTCATAGATTAGCTTTGTTAAGCTCTCACTAATCCAATAACATAATCTCACTATTTTCACTTAATTAGGTCATCATTAGCTTTCTAATAAAGCTCACACTAATCCCTTTTACTAATCTCACTAATTTCACTTAATTAGGTAATGAATTAGCTTTTTAAGCTCATGCTAATAATCCCTGTACATAATCAAAACTAATTTCACGTAATTAGCTAAGCAATTAGTTTTTTAAGCTCATGCTAATAATCCCTGTACATAATAATCACTCTAATTTCACGTAATTAAATAAGCGATTAGTTTTTTAAGCTCATGCTAATAATCCCTGTACATAATCACTCTAATTTCACGTAATTAGCTACGCAATTAGTTTTTTTTAAGCTTATGCTAATCCCTGTACATAATCATACTAATTTCATGTAATTAGCTCATATAGGGCAATGTAATAATCTAAAATTATAATTAATATAGGGTGGTTTTAATATGTAAATATTAGAAAAATTAAATAATAATAGGATGATAAAAAAATAGGTTGGATATTGTCTAATACCCCCATAAAAATGGTCCTTTGACACACGTAGATCCCAAATTTTACACTAAGTGTTCTTTGTAGGCTTTAATGTGTAAAAGGTTTTATCCCTCATCATATTATAAAAAATAAAAATAAAATTTTATAAAGAGGTGGATCAAACTCTTAACCAATTTTTTGGAAAATGCATTGGCTCTTTGCATTGTGTTGTTATTCAACCTTCATTTGCAAGCAAGAGCCACTTGCCCATTTTTGCCACAAATAAAGTCTATTTGAAAATGTTCTAAAAATAAGGGACTCTCATTAATTGGCAATAGTAATTAAACACGTAATAAGCCATTACAATGTTTAGGAGCTTGATTAATGCATGCATTCATGCAATGTAAGATCATTCATCAATATTTAAGAATGACTCCCATGCATTTTCAATATTAACCGTACCAACATTGATTTATTAATCAAACATAATTTTGTCTAAGTTAACATAAATAAACTTGAAGTTATGCAATAAGTAATTTATGTAATTTCAAATTACATTGTTGACATCTCCAAATAAATTGATAAGGTTCGATCTTCAAACCTTAAACCACGATGATTTTTTTTAAAAACTTATTTCAAAATTGAATCTCATGAATTTTTTTATGAAAAAAATTACCACTGTTGTGTGGTTATTAGAATCCATTATAGATACCTATTGGTTGTCAATCTAGGTATATACCCAGTTGCCTAAAGAATATGAAGATTTTTAAATGAGGCTTCTAGAAATGCTCTTGAGGTGGTGAATAGTTCAAAGAACTCTGGCTTGCACAAATTGAAATTTTTGTTTAAACTTTGGTTAGAGTTTTTCCAAATCAAATGCAACATGTTCCTTGAGTTCTGTTGGTCATGTATGTGGTGCATGCATGTTCTTGCATTTGGGCATTGAAACATCTATAATGGATGTTGAAGCTTGAGGTGTTGAAGCTTTAATTAGCTTCTTGTTTATAGCCCTCAAATTTTCAAAATCTAGTTTTTTGAAATGTCTTTCTAGAAATACTTCTTTGCCACCTTTCATACGTTTGTTCCATGATGCTTTTTATGGAACCTTTCTATGCTTGTAGAAATCTATTATTGGTTTTTCTAGCATTCATTGTGTCTACTAATGAATCCTTTGATGTTTACGTAGTTCTTTTATGTTTTTTGTGGATCCTTCCTATACTTGTAAAACTCTGATGTAGTTTTCCTAATGCTCATTGTGTTCATCAACAAATCTTTTATATTTTTTTCTTTCAATTCCTTTATATCCATGACATTCATTCTACTTGAGTTCTCAATTACTTTTGTTTGTGTTGAATTGTTGTTGTCCAACTTGACACTCCATTCGTTCAAAGCAAGATTTGAATTTCGTTCTTTTCATGTAAAGCTTTCACTTGGTTTTGCAAATGTAAGATCAAATCAAGCATAAGTATGAGGAAGTTGGGCTCCAAATGACACCTTTTCTAAAAGACAATGCATAGGTTTTTTTTCCAAAATGATGCAAAGTGATTTAATTTTTCATCCTTTTCAAATTTCCTATGTTTAGGAACTTTCAAATAGTCAAAAGTTTCATGACTATGCTAAGGTTAAATTGACCACATGTTTAGAACCTAGTTTACAGCCTAGACTACTTAGCTTAAGTGACATCGAGCTTAACTAAGGCTAGGTAGGTTATCTAACATAGGCAACCTAGCTTAGGTTGTAAGTATGAAAACTTGAACTTCTCACATTCATGATGAGAAGTTAAGTCCTTAATTAATGAACCACATTTTCATAAGGTGTGGTATTTCTTCAACATATAATACATAAATGGTTTTTAATATTTTGTAAATTTATTTTCATACTTGTATGTAGGTAATGTAATTAACTTAAATAGGTAGGTAGTGCATCCTAACCTAAATAGATCAAAGGTAGGAAATTATAAATACGTAATTAATTTAAGTTATGTAGCCTAGCCTGCACATTTAGCCAACTTAGCTTATAAACTAAGTATATATGGGTTAACATGTAATCATATTATAATCACAATAAAAGTAGTTATGTAATCATGTAGTTTTCATGTAATTGCAATAATGACAAAATGTATATGATTAAAGGCATATGACTACATGACTAAAACTAGGATACAATCATTATGAGAAAAAAGGGTGTTTTGCAACTGGGCTTACAATTTAGTTTTTGAGTTGCAATGACCATTTGCAACTTGTTGTATTTCTACACCCATAAGTGTTATTGAACAAGTTGCATGAGTTACAATTCATTGTATATACGATCTCACTTTAATGCAATTCTTTGCAACTTTATCGCAACAATTCCTTTTCAACAATTATGCAACTTCCCTATAACTACAACCATAACGTCATATTGATGTCAAATCTTGAAAACAAAACATATGAGTTGAATCTTATAATTTCTCCTTAATTGCAATTGAATTACAACTAAATAAAATTTCCCACATTTTTTTTGTTTGATTTTAATTTTGTAATTAATCGTTTAACATAATTATTTGAATTAAATATATGATAATTAATTATTTGGATTGATTATTTTTATTAATTAATGTAATTCAGGAAGTTAATTAATTGTATAAAAAATCAGATAATTAATCATCAAAATAATGATTTTGATAATTGATGATATAAATTCAAATAAAATTTAATCATTACTCACATAAATTAACAAAATTATTATCTAAACTATTTGAACTAATTGATCAAATTTAAACAGCTAGTTAATTAGTGAATTTGGATAATTTTTTATTAGATAATTAATTATCTGATTTTAGATATTTATTTATTATCTGATTTAAATTTTAAAAAATATTTAAAACTGATTAATTAATTCATATGAATATTTTTTATTCAATTTAATTAATTAGTTCCTAGTACTTAAAAATATTACATATTAATTACTAATTAATAAATTATTAACAACTGGTAGCATTTTAATGGGCATGTAATGGCATAATTGTGGCACAATAGTGGGCAACTAATAAAACAATAGTGGTCACTTAATGGCAAAATAGTGGCCAACCAATTGCATGAACAAACTTCATAGTTGAAAACCAATTACAAAGTTTGTACCTCACGGATGGTGGGAATGTGGACACATGGCATAATTACACTTTGAAAGTTATAAGCTAGTTGCAGAAAAGTTGTTCAATGTGTAGCTTATTTTTAGTAGTCCTAATTGAGTTGCACATTATAACTACAATGTAACTCTTCAAAAAGTAAAAAAAAAAAAACTACAGTAGCCTCCCACTTAAGTACACACCCGTTTAAGTACGCATCCCAGTTACGTACGCATTTTATGACAAAATTTTTAGGGATCAACATTTTTCAGTGGAACATATCATGAATCGTCATCTGGCGCAGGTTTTGGTTTTTTCTGCATCTGGCTTTGAGGATGACTGCTCGGACCTTGGCCTGGAATTCTTCAAATGTTTTTTTGGGATCGTCGAATGCTTCTTCGGCTTTTGTTTGAACGTTAAAGTAAAGTAGCTGATCCTCAATATCGAGAATCTGCTTATACAAAGACTCAAATCCATGAAATTCAACTCTATCATGTGACTCAACAATCTACTCTGGTTGATTAACATCGCTATCTTCATCAAGCCCTACTTCATTAATCTTCATCGATTCCAACAGCTCTTCGACGTCTTCCAACACTACTGCGGCATATTCTTCATTGCTTTCGTTATCAATATGAACAAATTCTTCCAGTTCTGATTAGTTGATCGATAAATTTAAGCTTTCGATGGTTTGGGCTAACTTCGTGGCAATGACATTATTTTCACTCTCAACCCCTGGTTCCGGTTCCAAGTTCATGAGCTCTGCCTTACTGAATGCATTTTTGATAAAGCTTGACGAAACAAAATCCCAAGCTTTTTTTACATAGCTTGCGGCATCTAGTAGGTGTGCTGGATTTCCGTACGAAACTCTTGCTGCACCTCGTCGTAGTCGTTTTCCCAATTCTCTTTTTCATTGTTTTAACTGCTCGTCAAGCTCGTAGAAGTCGAGGATATCCTTGAGATCTAAATATTTGTATCGTTTCTTGAGAGTGGCGATGATTCCCATATCACAAGGCTGTTTCCAGCTGGTACAGTTCTGAGGAAAGAATACTACGCAGATGTTATCGCGTTCGAAGGCATCGAAGTGTCCTGATGCATTATCCATCAGTAAGAGAACGGGATGTCCTATTCGTCTTTTGACTTCTGGAACAAAGATTTCGTTGAACCATTTCCAGCAGGTTTCCACGTCCATCCATGCTTTCGCTTGATTGAAATAAGGAACTGGCCAGTGTCGGTCTTTAATACACGTTGGCTCTTTCGGCTTTCCAATCATTATGCAAGGAATTTTATGTGTTCTAGATGCATTGACGCAAACTATTAGAGAAACACGATCTTTCGCTTTCTTTTTGCCTCTAGTGCTTGAAATGTCTTCATTCAGCATCAGAATGGAATATCTGGGAAGCAAACGGAAAAACAATCCAGTCTCGACCATGTTGTAGACATTCTCAGGGTCGTATTGAGCGATGATAGAGTATAATTCTTCTAACGTTGATAGTAATTCTGGGTCATTTTTATCAACCTCAGCTCCTTTTCCATGAAGAAGCATTTTCTGTAGACCTCAGCGTGTCCTGAAACGACTAAGCCAGTGCCATGAAGCCTTAAAGTCTGAATCGGAAATGGATAATGTAGAAGCAATATTTTTTACTTTCGCAATGGCGAGAGATGGCGGTACAGGGAGCCTGGCATGGCGCATGCTGTCATCCAAATGTACAACATATCTTCAAGTTCGGTAAATTGTCCAACTGAAGCTCTGAAGGTGTTCTGCTTAACTTCTTCGGAGAGTAAAGTGGATCGTTCAAGAATTGAATCTCGTTTCTCCCAAACCTTTCGGATAGTGCCTTCGCTAACATCGTACTCACGCGCTAGAGTGCGTTTGCTTGGAGGGTTCATCTTGCTTAGTTTTGAGATGATCTGGCAACGCTGGGACTCATTCAGGCACTTGTTGGTCAATTTCTTCGACATTGCAGCGAAACGCAAGCAATTTGGGAATGGAGTGTTTAAAGTACGCACCTACTGATAAAGTACGCACAAAACTCCGAGGTTCAAGTTGCGTACTTAAACGAGAGACTACTGTACATGTGTAAATATGGTGCATATAAATTATCGTATATGAAACACATTTAGAATTATGATGTAACTATTACACAACTCACTTATTTTTTGACATGGAAATCTATTTATTAAATCACCGTATTTATAAAATGTAGTTGCATAAGAGTTGCACTTTGGAGGATGTAGTTGCAACACAAATTGTACTTGAGTGGTTTTTGAGCTTTAGTTGTAAAGTAGTGTGATCTTTGTGGACATGATTTTTCATAGTGAATTCTTAAATGTTTTAATCATGAAAAACATGTTTTGATGTTATGGCAACATTTAACACAAAAGGTAAAGTTGATGATGAAAAAAAAAATAACCAAGTTTTGTTTTGTAATGCATGTGAATATTTTTGTGGTTTGTAATATACACAAGTTGATTCACACATCTTATGTCACATGCACAAAAATTACAAAGAAAAATGACAAAAGAATAGAACTAAGTTTAAATCCAAAACATTAAACAAAAGAACCAAGATAAGAACACAAAGGTTAAAGTAAAAAACATGAAGTGTACAAAACAAAATTATAAATAGATTTTTATTGTGATAAAGTAAGAAAACATAAACATAAAAAAATTTGAACAAGGTTATGGTGTAAAATTGTACCTTAAATTACTTTTGAACAAATTGAAAGGAATGAAGGTCCTATTTTTATTTATACCTTTTAGGGGTTTTAGCTCAAGGAATTTTCCATTGAAGTTTCCATGTGCCCATCACCTAAAGAAGCTTTTTAAGAGGTTTCCTAATTACAAGTGAATTATATGTGAATTATGACTTAATTAAAAATGAACTAGAAGAATTTAGGAGTGAATCAAAAGTTAATTAGAAATTATTTAAGAGTTTATGAGTTATTTAGGAGTCAACTATTAATAAACTATATGTGGACTATAAGTTAATTATGAATGAACTATGAATGGACTACGAAATCAAGAATGAAATTCCAAGTATGAATTCCATTCATCATGTGACCATGTCTAATATTAACATTTGTGACATCTCAATATCTACATTGTTTTGATCTTTTTGTTATCAAACAGTTTATTGTGTGTTTCATGTTACATGAATTTATCTCTATCATAAACATAATGTTAAAGATTTAATTCAAATGGCCTAAGGGGAATGAAATAATTGAAATCATCACTATATTCAAAAAGTTTCATGATGCCATAGATCCATTTGCAAAATCCAAAGGATGAGATTTTTTTAGTACTCTATTGTAGACCTTAAAAGAAATGGAATAGGAACAACTGGCAAAATTCGTACATTGGTTCCATCTTAACTACCACCAAATGTTATTCCATTAGAACATGAATTACACATTTTTGATTGGTAATTGGTATCTAAAATGGTAGCTAATGAAGAACAAAAGGTCAAAATTGAAATGTTACATGATGTTGCAAAGGTTCCTTGGCAAGAATAGATGTTCAAACTTTTTATAATAGTTACTTCTCTTTCACATAGCAAGGGTTATGAGGATGGAATCCAAAGTATAGGGGGTAATGTTATGAGACAAATACTTGGAATAAGATTGGACAAGTAGACAGTTTAAATTAGTTCATGTTTGGACATGAGGTATAACTTTTGAATTCTTGTTGTTTTTTTTTTCAAATCAAGTTTTGGAAGGAAATGGGGCAATATACATTTTTTTCTTTGTCTTTTTGTTGGGTATCATTTTTCCTTTGCAAGTTGGCGTGTTGGAGGAACATTGAGTTTGTGTAGTATAACACAAAGAGGTTATGTTGGAAAAAACTAACATGAATTAAGGACTTGCATAATAACTTGTCAATATTTGCAAGTAAAGGAGCTATTAGGATTGTTAGTAACAGAGTTGTTAATATATTTGAAACATGTAATCAAAACATCATTTTGATACATGTTTTGATAATGTTTTTTATAAAATTAAGTTAGTATTTATTAGAGCTACTGGTGTTGTTAGATGACTTGTAGGTGTTGATGAAATGTTCACAAGATTGACAAAATTTGTAACATTCATTGCCTTCGCTAAATTGTGAAAAATTACCCAAGTTTATGAAATTCACATAATTCCCTTATATTTCATTTGCAACTTGCTATCCTTCATTTCCATGTTTTTAAAGCATGTAATCACTTCCCAAAATTTTTTACCTCAAGATGTTTGAAGTGAAAAAAACCTTTTTTTATCCAATCCTGCATTTGGTGGCATGTAAATTACATATCTTTTAATGTCAAGATTTTCATGTGTTTAGGGTTCATTTTCTATCCTTGGAATGCTTAAATAACATATTATAATTCTTTGTTGAACTATCTCACAAGATGGTGGTGGTTGTGCTTTTCAATCGTTTGTTCCTAAAATGGAGTGTGGTGGTTAGTCCCCATGTGATAATTTGAGATTATCTTGTAGTTGAAATTTAAGTTGAATTTCATTTACCTTTGCATGATCTTTGCACATTTTTCTTTTGTGAGAGGTTTTCAATTTTGGGTACATTCAAATTAAGGAGCGATAGTGACCTTTTAGTAAGCGTTAAACTGAGAGTTCATTTCAAAATATTTTCATTTGTAAATTTAAAAAATCATCAAAATTTTCTTATTATTCAAGATTATGCTACATTATATGATTATGCATAGATGTGTTTTAAAAATATTGTGAAAATATTTCATTTTCAAATCATTTAAAAATGCATTAAATAATGAAAATCATTAATTAGAATGTGTTAAGAGTGCTTTCGAGTACTTTATCCTTCTTATTTTCTTTTCAAATTATTTCACTTCTTTTATAATATATTTAAAACATTGCGATGTAAACACATTAAAAATGTTTATAATGTTAATACAATTTTAATTAAAAACATAAAAAATGCAAGCATTGGTTATACTATCATTGGCTCCTTTTAGGTTAAATGTACCCCTTTTGTGATGTTTTGCACCTTTTTCAACAATCTTCTATCATTTCAATGTGGTAAATATCATATGTGAGAATGAGGATCAATAGATTCTTTTAGAGTTGTGTGCTCTAATTTTTTTGCATTGAATTAACAACAAGGTCTCAAAATGTTTTTAGTTAGTTACCTTGTTGTTACGCACAAAATATTTTAGATTTTGTGTTTGATGTTGCTTACAAGGTTGTTAGTTGTTTTTAGCATTGTAGTTGTTACTTTTGTGTTTAATGTTTGCTTGTGACATTACAATTGTTCTTGAGACTATAATTGTTTGCTCTTATGCTCAACATTGCATTTGTTGATCTTGTCTATACTCCAGGCGATGTTGTAGCAATCTATTCTATTTTTTTCTTCCATTCTTTTCATTCTTGTTTTTTTGAATTTTCTTTATCTTCCTAATCTATCTCATCAAAAAAGCTTCTCTTGGGAACACTAACTAAGTGGTCTTCGACTTTCATTATGTGCTTTTCAATTTTTGATTAAAGAGCAAAAGAAGCACTCATTTACATAGCTAACTAATAAATCCTTTCCTACGAAAACAACTCAAAGCAGTTCAAGCTCTTAGAGTCTCCCTTTTAGGGATGAAAAGCTTAGAAGTCTCTCCTTAAATGCTCAAATCAAAGCTATGAAACAAGTAGCTGAAAAACTCAAATTAGAATTGACTCAATTCGTAGAAAACCTGGGAACATAGAAATATAGCGAGATCTCCCCCATCACAAAACTAACTCCCTAGGGATCTTATGCTTGGGGAGGAGATCCCCCAAAATACAAAGACAAATAAAAAGAGAGGTTTTTACGACATATAGTTTGTGTCCATCACTAGAATTACATTACACAGATGTCATGAAGATTAAATGTCGTCTATCCATTGCAAAGACAGAAGTGAAACTCAAGCATCGACAACATGAAACTCAAGCACATAGGAGAAAAAACTTGAAAAAAAAAATACCATAGCACGTTCATAGTTTTGGCACAAATTATATATATTTTTTAGAAATGCTGAAATTTTCAAAAAATCTGGGAATTATTTATTTAATTTTTTTTGGGTGAAAGAAAATGAAGAATATTTTGAAATATCTTGAAATATTTATTAATTATGTGACATGTTGGCAAGGTACTATCATAGATTTTTGCCAATGCTTTGGGTTGGAGTGAGGTGTTTCAAAGGCATGTGTTTTTTTCATTTTTCTGGTTGCCATTTTTTTTAATAAAAAAAAAATTTCTTACAAAATCTTCAGATTTTCTTTATAATGGAGCTCCTTAGCTAGTAGGTAGCCAAAAATGTGAAGGATTCTTAAACTTTTTCACTTTCATAACTTGTTTGTTTGTAGCCAAATCTGGCTAAACTACCTTATGGATGATCGCCACTAAAAAAAAACCCCCTGGAGAGGGACATTCCCAAGATGTTGGGGGAGGGGGACCGACCTACCACCTCGACACGTGTCACACATCGAGACCGTCCACGTGGCTCAGGCTGTGGCACAGTAGGGTGGCGACAACAGGCTTGCAACATTGTGGCGAAGATTTCCAGACACGGTCAGTAGCGACGAGGAGACTTGTCGACAGGCGGAGCGCGGGAGGGAGCAAGCGACGACGTTTGCTGCCAAAGATTTGAGAGCTCCGGAACACTTCCTTCTTCTTCCTCTCTATCTGTCGTCGCTTCAAATTCGAAGCTCAAATTTGGGCACCCATCTGACGCCAGTTGGCGCAATTCCTTTTTTGTCGAGTATTCTTGTTTGCAGGGGGCGTGTCTTGCAAGCTCGATTTGTTTCGGCATTCATTCGGATCAGCAGCTCGTTTACTTCGCAATCACTTTTGGTTGATTGATTGATTGATTGATTTTTTCTTTCTTTCTTTCTTTCTTTCTTCTCTTCTTGCAGTCTTGCGTTCTCAATTGGTTTTCTTTCGGTTTTCACTTTGGTTTTGAGATAAAAGTCTGCACTGTTTTTTTGTAGTTTCGTTAGTCTTTTGACTTTTGTTTTTTCGTTAGTCTTTCGTGCAGTTCCTGAGTGAAGGGGGTTTCTTTGTGTTTAATACGATTGATTGATCGTCATGATGGAATCGTTGTTGTTGCGAGCGTTGGAATCGACGCTGCGCTATTGGTTGAAGACGTTCAGCAGGGATCAGTTTAAGCTCAGGGGACGCAGCGTCCACCTTCACAATCTTGGTAAGGGAAAACTGTTCCCCACCCCCCCACCCCCCCCCACCAAAAATGAATAAAGAATCGTTCAAGAATTGTCCCAATCCCACCACCCCAAGTACATTTCAGACAAGCCATTCATTTTCATTGTGTGTGTGTGTGTGTGTGTTGTTGCTGAGCGAGTTTCTCCGCGTGTTGAATACGATCTGAGGATTCTGATATATATACATTTATTTTATTTTATTTTATTTTTGTGGGTTGTTGTTCAAGATGTGGATGGAGCTGCATTGCATGCAAGCATGGGGCTACCACCATCTTTGCAAGTCACAGAAGCTCGAGCCAACAGGCTGGAGCTCAAGGTACAACAAAACTATTGACCTTCTTTTTTTTTCTTTGTTGCATTAAAATTTTCCTTTTTTTTTGGCTGTACTCAATTTCATTTTCCCAGAAGGTATCTTGCTTCTTGACAGTTTTATAGATTGAAATTCCCAAAACTGTTTCTGATGCAGAAACCTGATTTTGTGCTAATGTAGACTGACTTATGGATTCATGGTACCTATGCTTGCCAGATTCCATCCTTATCCAATGTGAACAGAGAGCCGATTGTAGTTGAGATTGATAAGCTGGAGGTTATTATCGCTGAGCAATTGCTCAGTGATCTAGGATACATCCCAGGGTGAGCACACCCATGACCTCTATCTAATTCTCATCAACTTCATTGTACATTCCTCATCTTGCTTGCACAAAGACAGTCATGTCTGGTTTTGTGATTGATTTGGTAAGGAATAAGGTGATGCCCATCTCCTGAGATTGCTTCTCATGGATACATTCATGCAGGACAATCTCCAACTATTCTGGTGAGAACTACAGCTATGGATACTCTGATAAGGTGAGAGAGCTTGTCCCTTTTGTTCTTGTTTCCCCAATGACTGTCAAGAGCTAGATATATTGCCCGGGCAAGAGTTGCAACTGTTTTGGGTTTTGAATTTGGGGTTTGGAATAAGCAGTTGTTGCCGTCCACAAGGAAGGTTTGGTTTGTATGTTTGAAAGTGAACAGTGTTCCAGCTGGCAGATGGCATGACAGTGCATGTGGAGACAGTGTACATGTTGCTGGAGACCAAGGCTGGAAAAAAAGGTGAAGGAGGAGCTACCTGGTACGTGGCTTTGTTTATTGGTGCCTCTGAGCATTTTGCTAGATCTGAAATCCAGCATAAGTCAATCAGGAGTTTCAGGACTGCTGCTGGCATTGCATTTCATCCTTGCTTGCTTGTATGTATGTCATGGACATTGTCTTCTCCTCTTGATGAAAATCAACTGCTGTTTGACTCATCTGAGTTTTGGTCAAGCTGAATGTTGCTGATTATGCATGTCACAGGGGTTCATTTGTCTCCATAACCATGCGAAATTTGAATCTTTTCACCACAAATGAATACTGGCAGGTATGTGAAGATGGGTACCCATCGCATGTTTGTTGTTTTCTGTCTACTTATGTACTTCCTTCTCATCATTTGCATCTGTTTGACTTGTGCCATTGTTGCTAATCTTAATGCATTGTGAGTTTGAGATGCAGTGCAAGAATATATGTTGCTGTTAAGAAAGGGTCGGTTCTTTTTCTCTTTTGTAGTTATGTTTGATCCTAGCTTGGGGGTGTCCAAGGATGGCATCTATTGAGGATGACACATGGAAAAGGTACCTCTTGCTCTGATGCTGTTGAGGATCCTTGTTTGGTGGATCAGGTGGTGCCCTTGAACCAAGCAAGAGAGTTTTCTAACAATAAAAGGGCGATCTATGTATTCAAGGTGAATTCACTTGGGGACCTGATGGTCAAAAGGGGCATCTGAACAGATCTTGTTACAAAGTAGATGTGCTCTCTCTGCAATTTGAATCAGAAAGTCATTCCTTGGTTCCATAATTCAACCTTAGCACTCTACTCTACTATTTGTCATCTTTTAACTTGTTGGATTTGATTATTTGTTGGCTGCAGAAACTTGAATGGGACTCTCTTTCTATTTACCTGCTTCCCCATACTGAGATGTACAAATCTGGGCAGTGGACTGAGCCTCCTAGTATGGATGGTTCTGAATGGGCCAGTAATGGTGGCCAGATGTCTTGGCATGGTGAAAGCTTTCTGGAGAATGTTTCAGGGTCTGCCTATGTACTGTTTTTTTGCATCCATCTATTCCTTCTTTTGTCTTGTATTGGACATATGCCAATATCTGGAGTCCTTCTAAAGTATGCATTTATTGCTGTGGTCAATGACAAATCGTCTTCAGGCATGTATCTCAGGCAGGAGTCTAGCTTTGGGTATAGAACTGTATTTCATAGTTAGTTCAGACCATACTTTGTATACTGTTGAGGTTCCCTCCAAATGATATACTTAGTTGGTATTTGTGCTTCTTTTTCCCCTTCTGGAACAGCTGGCTACCACCCACAAAATTTCTTTCAACATCTGTCGGTTTTCTGATTCTTTCTTCAGTTCATCACTGTGTCCCTTGTTCAAAGTGTTGGTGTTCAAACTCTCATGTGTTAGTCTTTGTGGGTCTCTGCAGATCACAATAAAGAGAACAGAGCAGAATAATCCACTTGGACTTGAGGTGCAGCTACATGTACCAGAGATGCTCTCTCCTTCATTGAGTGAACTAGGTGAATCCTCCATTTTTCTTGGAAAAGACTGTCAGGGTTGCATCTTTTGATGTAGAGGAGCAGTTCTCATGACAGATGAGAGTCTCAAGTCCAACCTGCTCTGTTCATATGGTGGTTTCCGACAAATGGGTGTGGAGTGCAGGCTTGCGTGCTCTACTGCGATTCATGACTGGATTATACATTGCAATGAACCGGAAAGATGCCAAGGTCAGAGGTACTCAGGTAATACCATATGGTGTGATTTCTAATTTTGTAGAATGACTAGTACCTCCTGCACAGTACCAGTATAGTCTGTGCAATCATAAGCTTTGTTGGGCTGATTGTGCTTCACATGTTCAGCTTTAAAGCTGTGGCTTTCAAGATTTTCAGGCCACAACTGACCAGAAAAGAGTACTGACCCAGTTTGTCTGTGACTGTAGCCAGGGGATGTGTCTAGAACATCTCTAGGTGTGACAGTTGATCACATCTTTCTGTGCATCAAAGACACTGGTAAGTGTAAGTTGTTCTAGAAGGGAAATTTTTAGTGAAGAAGCAGCAGACTGTATGTGTTTTTCTCCATGTGCAAGCTAGGGAAATCCACCTTGATGCATTACTTCCTATGGAAATGCAGTTCTTATATATGCAACTTACACATCTCAGTAATGCGCTACTCTTTGTAGAGGCAGTTATACAAGTTGAAAGAAACTCCTCCAATTGAGAATTGTTGCAAATTATAATTTGAACTTAGCTGTAGCTTTTTGCATGCAGAAATTCAGCTGGAGCTTCTGATGCAGTCATTGCAATATGTGAGGGTATGTGTCAGCTAGTTCTGGTTATCTTCTGATTCCTCATCAGTCAACATAAGGTGGGAATGCCAAGTATCTAAGTTGAAGATCTGGCAACTGGTGCTGACTTGGAATTACTGTTTCCAGGCCAGCATAAGTGATGTGGACAGTACACAAACAATGACCCAATTTGTACTGTTGTACTTCTTCATGAGGTAACCTCCCCATTCTGCCCGGGCTTGCATTCCTGAGGCTTTCTCTTTGTTTGATCAGTGTTGTAGGGTTGTAGGTCAGAGATTTGAATAATTGGGGAAGTCATCAATTGGTCTGAAATTCACAACAAGAATCAGCCTGGTTTCCTTGTCTTCCTCTTGTTGGGAAGTAGGACAGGATGGGTCTTGATTGAGTGTTGCTGAAATTCATATGTCAGTTTCCTGTGTTGCCAATCTAAAGATCTCATGTGACACTTGTAGGGATTCATTTTCGAAACCATCAAGCACTCTTATTCAGCCCAACATGCAGACATCTGGGCCCACTACTATGCCTCCTATTCCCTCATTTGGTAAGCCCAGCATTCTTCCTCAGTTGGAAAATTCCTTTTGACCCATGCTTGATACCACTGGTAGATCCATATCTAATGTTGTACCTATCACATTTTTGTTGGTAATTGGCAGCTAATGAAAAGTTATGGCCAAGGTTGCATCCTCTTGAAAATGAACGGGTTACAAGAAGTGAAAGTGTGCCAATGCTATGCCTTTACTCCTCTCAGACAACACCGTCACCTGCAGCACCAACTTTGGCATCACAGACAGTTGTTCAGTGCCAACCTTTGAAGGTAATTTCAAAAGAGGTAGTGATGTTGGATGGACACAAGTTATAGTGGCAAAAGTTATGTGGCTAGTGATTTTGCTACAGCATGTTACAGTCGGTGTTTGTAGGTTAACACAAAGCTGATACACCCTATCTTTTGTTTTATTTCTAGAATGAATTGAAGCTTACCCACACATGCTTGTACCTTGCAGCTTGACTGAGGATAGTACTGACATTTTTCATGAGCTATCTCTCTTCTGTACTAACATTTCAGTCCTGCAATTGAAAACCACAGATCAACCTGCAAGAAGAGATCTGCCTTCAGATTGCATGCTTCTTAGCAGATGGAGTCTCTGTGGATCAAGGGGTGGTCTTACCAGATACCTCATTACATGCAATGTACTTCAGTCTCAAGGAGGTTGATCTCATGGTACCTATGAAGAAGAAGAACAAGGCATTGCACATAGAAACTGGGAAGGTGGCTTCTTTCAGTGGAGCCACTCTTCATGTGGAGGGAGTTATGATAGCACAGAGTCCATTTGTGAACTTCAGATCATTGAACCTTGAGAAAGATTCAGCTTGCCACAGAATGTGGAAAGACCAGCCTGTTGATTCAAGCCAACTAAGGTAGTCATTGTTCACCCATTTCCTCCACCATTTAGGAACTGCTTCTATGACTCCAGGAAGGTTACCACACCTGTAAAACCCACAAAATCAGACATTGCATCTGGATGGACCTTGTTTGTCTGTTATTGTTACTTGAGGTCTCAGGTAAGGAGATTGATTCATACTAAGACAATATGTTGTCCAACTGTGAAGGTGGATGATGCGAGCGAATCAAGTTTGCATTGCTCTAGAGGCAGGGAGTTCTGATGATGACTCACAGCAAAGCACGAGCATGACTGAAGCTAAGTTGGATGGAGGTCTCTGGCAGTGTGTTCAGATGTTTGACCTCAACATTGAAGTTGCAATGGCAACTGCTGATGGCCGTCCAATGATGATCAAACCTCCTCCAGGTGGTACTTTACGATTCAGCATTTCATGCAGAAGATGCATGTCCAATGTTTCATGGGGCCAGTTTCTATTCGTATTAGAGCTATACACATACCTTTGTAAAGTGATTGAGTCTTTTGGAGAAAAGCTTGGTACTTCCTTCATGAGCTTCCATGGAAAGGGATCTGCAGTTCAGTTGATAGAAATGGTACCGGGTAACAGTGCAGCTATTTTGACTATGAGCACAATGGAGTTAAAGATATTCAATTCAATGCCCGGAGATCGAGCTGCTCACAGTGCTCCATTGGTTCAGATCTTGAGCTGGGATTTTACCCTCAATGTTGCTCATGAGACTTTAGCTGGAGCATTGAAGGTGACATCCAAGGTTCTCTGGCAGGATGTCCAGGTTGACTTGTCTCTTCCTGCTCCAGCTATGTCCTCCCAGACCAACCCTGTCACATATGGGACCAAAAGAAAACATGCCATTTCTTCCAATGATTTTTCTTCATTTGTCAACTCAGAAGTGGTAGGAGCTCATCCTGAAAGAAAAGAAGGGTCTGCATCCCAGCAACTCTCCCAGGACATGTGTACTGTCGTTTGGATTGGGGAGGAGAGGGGCAGCATGGTGTCAGCTCAAAGAGAGGTTGCACAGAGAGAAGCTTATTCGGCACATCCACCATTTCTAGACATAACAATGGAGGATGTGATTCCCCACAAAGAACAAGTTGGAACCCACAAGTTGAAAGTGGTTGCGAAAGTTAGTGGGGTGAGGATGGGGGGTGGGATGTGTTATATCGAAGCTCTTCTGCATGGCCTCAATGTGCTCAAACCAGATGGCACTCCAGGAGATGATGTTAAGAAGATGATAAGAATACTTGCTGATAGCCCTTTCGTGCAATGCTTCCAGACATCTACTGATGCAGTGAGAGGTATGTCACCAATGGGTGATTTTCAAACCTTTTTCTAGATAGGTATGTTAGAGGTTTTCTGCTTGTATATCACTGGTTTGATCTGTGTTTTTAAGTGTCTAGAGAGACACCTTAGTGAGTTGTCCCTGCATCTAGTGTAGGAGCAGACGAGACATTTGCATCTTCTGTAGAAGTTATATTGTCAAATGGTGAGATGCAGGTGACATGCCAACTAGCAGTACTGAAGAGCTGTCATGGGAGATGGGTATTCCTGATACTATTGACCTAGACATTCAGCTTCTGGACTGGCTTTTCCCTTTGAAAGAAACAATGGAAAGTCCTCAGCAAGAGTATTCTGTCTTGGGGGAAGATAGATGCTGGTATATCACTTTCCAATGCATGCAGATTATGGCTCAGGGGAGCAAGGTGTTAACAAAAAAAGACAATCAAATCCATACAATCCCTGTACAAAATGTAACTGTGAGTACCTGTCCCATGGATCTTTGAAAAAAGGCAAAAAGGTTCCTTATCTAGTGGTAGTGGTGTTACTAGATCTGTTCACTTTCTCTGTCTTATATGCAGTAACTTTTCACATTGTCTGATGTTCAGGGAAATTCGCTTTGCATTCAGCCCATGCTGCATAGTCCTAACGGAAGTAATTGTTCTGGCAGATGAAAATAGGAGGATTTCAGGCTTTGAAATCTCCATTTTTGGCTAGCTCAAAGACCTATAATCTGGACTCTGTAGAAGTTGGGGCTAAAACTGATGTTGCTCAAAATACTTTTGGAGATACAGAATTTAGAGGCACGGGCACAAGCAAGGATCCTGTTCATCAAATGGGGGATGAACAAACTATGACTTCACATAAACCATCAACAATCCCAAGCATCACAGATAGAAATGGGTTTGATGTTGAAGTTTCCTTGGTGGAGCAAGAAGATGATCTGGACCCAAGTATATGGATGGGACGATGGATTGCTGAAAGTTTTCGGGTTGCTGCTAGAGATCCGGTAAGATACAGCTCTACCATGATTTCTCTGGTTTACTATTGGATTGGTTCAAGTTCAATGGCCAAACAGTGAAAGTTCACAAGGCAATTCCTGTTAGAATGAATGATGGGTTTTACTGTTTGCAGGGTTTACCTCAGATTAGAGATGAGTTTATGTGTTCAAATGTGCAGGTAGAAATCAGTGCAACAAGGCAGGAGTTAGAAAGAGTGGTGGAGTTCTTTAAATCTGAATTCCAGGCTGCAAGACAAATTGCTGCAGGACTGCTGAAGTTGCTTGAATTGCCCCTGTCAACCAGTCAACCTAACTTAGAGCAATTCAGTGATGCAGGTGAGTTCACTGCAAAAACGAAGTCACCTCTTTAGGAATATAATCAAGGGACAAAATTTTCGTCTATTTTGCTGAAAGCTCTGATATCCTCCTCTCAGTACCTCATCCTATCCATTTGATTTCCTGTCTTTTTGCTGGTTACCATGTGAACTGCTGGTTTTCTTTAATCACATTAGGTCTATTACAGAGAACTCTGTCAGGAACAGTAGGAGTGCATGTCAAAGTTTTGAGTAACAAGATGCTTTTGCTTTTGAGAGACAGGTAACAGCAGCAGCCACTTGGACAAAGTGCTTAGTCCTGACAAAGAGTTCCAGAACGACAACACAGGCCTCAGCAAAGAAACTCGACCCTCAGCCACACTGCTGTCCAGCCAGGTGCTTACCAAAAGAGACAAGGACATAGCTGCACTGGAGGCAGCCATTGCAACAGCACAAGTCGCATGTTCGAAGATTGGTGAGCACATGATATGGGTTCAGGAAGATCGATGTGCTTCTGTGTCGTCACTGTTCTGCTGTAAGACAGTGCTCACAGATAGGGCTCCTGTTTCTGAGTTAAGTGCACTAAGAGTTCAGTTGCAAAGCATGCAAACAATATTACAGAGTCTGAAAAATGAGGATCAGTAGCTTGAGTCTCTTTTTGCATATCATCATAGTATTTATAGTCTTAACCAACACCGAAACTGAGTTTCCTGCAAATGTGTAAATTGTTCCTTCTATGACTGTGTCCCATTCATGGTAGGAAGGCTATTGAACTGTACATACCACAAAAGCCACCCACAATGAGAACTTTGTGCAAACAAAATATTGAAACCTTCTTCTCATTGTGTCCTGTTGCTACCTACAAAGTAGAGGTCTTTTTTCTGCGTTTCATTATTTTTCTTGCTTCTCATTGGGTCCTCTTGCTATGAAGTGATATACTGGGATTGTCCTGGTGGGTCGCCCCTATTTTAAGTTTCAAAAACCCGTATACTTGTAAAACTACAATGCAATATGTGTTCAATGGTACAAGCCACACTACTCGTCATTATAATGACGAGATGTAGTTGAACAGACTCAAGATAGTGTGATTGCTTAGGGAGGGGCACCAATCATTTTTTCTTCATCAATACTATGGATTGTCCTAAGTCTTAACATATTCTGGGGATAAATAAAGCCTTATTTACATGCAGTTTGGTTGTGGACCTGTAGAGATGCACATCAAACCTTGGAACCTGGGACCCATAGCAGCAGATCACTTTGTGTCATGTTGGGTTTCTTTTTTATTTGAAAAAAAAGGGGATTCTTACTCCGACTCTCTCTCATAGTTTATCATGCTTTGTAACTTTGCTTGGTGTGGTCATGTGGTCTTGGTCACTGGCTTTTTCCATTTCCCCCAACAACTAGTTTTCCATATGTTGGGTCTATTACTCATGTTGGGTGAGTGAGTATTTCATCTTGTTGATAATCATCAGATTGTAGAATATTCAGAATCAGAGAACTCCTGGTTTTCTGGGTTTGGAATCACCATACTAGCCGAGTGAGATAAAAGCCTATTCTCATTAGAAATGGACTCAACTCTCAAGCTTCTGCACCACCATGCCCACTAAGACACAAAAGCTATTTGTGTCCTCAAATGGGTTCAACTTTGTACATCACCACACTACTTGGCTAAGAAGACACAAAAGCTTTTAGTATATCCTAAAATGGATTCAACCTTGTGTATCATCATGCTAATTAGGTAAGACACCAAAAGCTATGAAGTGTCTTGGAATGTACTCAACCTTGCACATCATGTCACACTAGGCAATTAACCACTAAACATCACCAAGGTTGTATCCCCCCAAGTACTACTAAGTGGGAGCTCTATAGCTATAGGTTTTAAATTAAACATCTCCCTTTTCTTGCCATTGAGTAGGTGAGATGCCCGACTTGACAAGAGTGGCATGCAACCTATTACTCAATTTTACACAACTTTGTTGGCCCCACAAGAATGTGCATAAAACAATCTATTCACATTGATGATGGTAGGGTTGAAAATCTAGACTTCAAGATTGGTGCAACAACATGTTCCATTATCATGAATGGTAGGTGTTGATGGTTCCTTCCATGTCTACTCTTATCCATGTGGCACAGACTATGATCACTTGAGATGATTCATTGTCACAATTTCCAATGCCACAAACCACCATGCAAAAAATGCAATTAGCTTCATGTTCCATGATTTTTAATTTAAGGTTGAGAGGGAAACATGTAATGTGCCTTGGTGTAAATTGTTCAATCGTGTAACTAAGATTCTTCCAAGGTTTTAAAGCTAATTGAGTTTTGGCGAATTGTAGTTAATGAATTCTATGACCTTCACAAGGCTATGAACATGTTTTCAATGTTTTAATATTAGTTCTTAAAGGGTGTTTGGATTGTGTAGAGGTTGTGGTTAGATAGATGATTCATGATGACTACTAAATTTTTATTCTAGACATCCGAAATTGGGGTTATTTGCCCATCTCTCCATCTCATTTTTTAATTGTAGACATATGTTGGAGATTCAAATTATGTGCCTAACTTGTCCAATGAAAATGTTGAAGTTGATGGTAAGCTAGATTGTATGTGGTTGTCACCTAACCAAAAAAAAAGGTATATGGATTTTGTTCTACAACCAAAGAATTAGGGTTGGATTAAATGTCATTGCAAACTATGAGAAAACTGCCATATGAGGATTAATTGGTTGCACCTTCCTTGTGGACTCTTCTAAGACATAAAATGTTATAGTTATGTAGAAAAGTAGAGACCAAGGTTTGAGCAAATTTTTACCTCATTGTGATAACTTAGTTGTTTTGGCCTATTCATACTTTAAGCAAGTTGTGTGTCATGATTGACATATATGCCACCAAATAGGTGGAAGGAGGACAAACAAAGTGTGGTTTCAAGTACATTAGGTTTTACTTAACATGGGTTTAAACTTAAAAATTTCATAGGGGTATTAATCATCATGGCTATCAAGAAGGTATCACACATATTGAGCTACATTGGTCCAAGTATTTGGATTTTTTTCACATTCATATTATTGTCAATTATATGAAATGTTGTAAATTTGAAGACATTGTTAAGTGCATACTATGTACATTTGGTTAACAAGTCTATTATAACTAATACGAGTGACCCTAACCTCTTGGTGGGTTATTCCAAATTCACAATGACTTATGTGAACAATATTAGAATGTAAAACATGATTTGTGCAATTGATGAAATGGTGGTGAAATATGGGGCAAAATACTTCCCCATTCATTAATACATGAAAGCAAAACTCTCTTGACATGTAATGAAAATTTGGTGATTGGTTAATGCCAAGGATTTAAAATGCATCCAAAACTTGGAAATATATTGTGGAGCAAGCGATGAGTCTACATCGAACATTCCATTTGAAGTGTACTTGACTTGATCGATGAGAACAAGAAAAAAGATAAAATTGTAACATGTGATCATTTTTTCTTTAGCCCAATTTCTCTTTGGGATCTTTTGAAGGTTGGGGTGTATGCCACAACTTGTAGGACATATTGCAAGGAATGGCTTGTTTTTCATACCATTGATCTAGAAAGAGAGTCAAAGAGTATAACTTTGGTATTGCATGCATGCTTTAGGTGGTATTGCTACAATATCTTGGCTTGACAATAATCAACTCTTGTTTATCCATTGCTTTCAATCCTATTGATCTTGCAAGTTGATGCACCTGTAAGCTTGTCCTAAAGCTTTTGGTGGTAATTCCTCAAAGTGATAGTTGTGAAAATAAAAAAAAACTTGGAGTGATGTTCCTTAGCTTCTCACTAAGACAAGAAAAAGCACATGTGAGCTTATGAAGGATGGGATTATAATAAAGTGACATTAGCTTTTTCATGGGCACCTCTTTATCAATTCATCTACATAAGATATAAAATGCAAATGGTTAGTATAAATGGAACCAACACTAGGTCATAAACTTGTTCCAAATTCACACAAAGTTCACACAACTTAGAATTGAGGGAAGCACCACCTTCTTCCCTTACATTATATTCTTGAGTTGTTTGTGGGGGTTGCATTGAAATGGTCATTCATCTTAGGACCTTTAAATGGAAGTCTTAAAACTAAAACACGTGATGTCCCAAATATTTGGAACATCCTAACTCTGTCAAAATAGGTATATTTTGAAAATGTGACCCCACATTCTTGTAGTTTTCATTAAGATCATTTCCAATGAACTAAAAGGTCACTTAATTAAGAGGTGATTTGATCCTTTAAATCTCCCTCTAAACATTTTTTCACTTTTAAAAAATCTCAATTTTCAAATTGAAAATTCATTTTGAAACTCATGGGGATGCCTTCCCTAATTCCCAAAAGCTTTTACATTTCATTTTAGAATATGTTTCCTTCACTTTATGTCTTCAACTTTGCTCTTGGGCCCATTTTTTTTTTTTTTTTTGTTATTTCCTTGGTTTTGGTCACAAGCCCAAGGCCAAGTTTGTGACAAAAGTTCCCCATGGTTTCCTTGGTTGCATTTCTTTGGGTTGTTTGGGA
>Ga0116231_10001308_pt1 | contig 50435 bp, 36 predicted proteins | sample S1TSphgellanicum_2_FD_89695 | JGI IMG/M metagenome (GOLD analysis project Ga0116231, IMG submission 89695) | Host-associated microbial communities from peat moss isolated from Minnesota, USA - S1T2_Fd - Sphagnum magellanicum MG | ecosystem: Host-associated > Plants > Peat moss > Unclassified...
AGTAATGAAATTTTATTAAATCTCAATATGAAATGTTGAAACTCAGCATTTATGCACAAGGTTCGAGAGTAATTATAGTAGTTGTACTGGTATTTTCACTGGAGCAGTGAAAATATATGTAGCATCAATGGAGGAGCTCGAGAAAAAGGAAAGACAGGATGAAACTCAGTTTACCATCAAAATTAGTGGAATAATTAATTTGGGTCCCAGTTATTTAGTTTTGTAAAATATTCATTCCCAGTTCCAAGTTTGATGGCCTATTATGCCGAAACTGGCCGTTCTCGCCCCCCTAATCGCTCTATGCTCTATTATGCCGAAACTGGTTGTTCTCGTCCCCTAATCACAGGAATTAATGGATAACTCTACTGATTGTAAAAAACTATCAAAAGTGCCAAAAATTGACATAACCACAACCTGATAAGACCAAAGTTTTCTACATTTTGCTATTTTCTGGATAAGAGAAAAGTCATGAGCAAATCATCCTTCTTAATACTCGTATAACTACTTTTTCTTGGTGTTGTGTACACTATGAAAGGGGTTTGGCCCATTCCATCCAGGAATTATAACTTTGTGACTGATTTGCTAGGGCCAAGAACTATGCCAAAACCAATAATGGCAGTGAAGAAAATTGACATACTAGATGATACTTAGTTTGGGTATGGCATGATTGACTGTCATTTCACTACATTTATTTTGGACAATTGGGCGGGTGCATTTTCTAACCATAAAAGAGCAGCGATGTCCTTGACCAAATTCTGTGTTAAGTTTTCAAGTTTTTCAATGATCAATTGACCTACTGACCTGGTTATAATGGGGTTGGCTATCATGTGTTTTGGATGATTAATTATCTCTCATGATTGCATTATGGTTAGGTTGCCCATCATGGATGCATTTTGGGTAATTGAGTGATCAATAACCAACTATATTATTGGGTTTGGTTATCATGGCTACAATGAAGCATGATGAAACAAATAACTTGAATGACATGTGTTTCTCTCCCTTTTAAGGTTTTGACACCAGCATTTGTGGGAAGTTAATTTGGTGTTGAAAGCAGTTTGATCATTGCACAATTAAAAAAGGTTTGAGAGATTAATGTCACAAGTGTAACCCCAAAATGCAAGAGCTAAGAGGGCCTTACAAACTACAATATCAATGTAGGGACAATTACACTTCAGTGCACTACAACCGGGGAAGTAGGAAATAAGACTGGCAGTTTCGACCATGGAACCTCAATCAAATCTCAAACCAGCACAGCACAGATGATGAACTCCAACACCACTGCAACTGAGCTGATCAGCTGCATACCAGATTGCACATTCAGGATCTTACCTCTTTCCATTAGGACACAGCAGCAACTTTTCATTACATCTTTCCCTCCAGCTGTATTCCCAGTCACCTCATAGCTCTACATGTCAAGCATTGACCAAATTGCAGATCTGTGAGGGTTGTGCATCAACCTGCAAATCATTAAAAGATAACACAAGGCATTTTTAAAAAAAAGATCCAGAAGATTGTCCGTTTAAAGTTCCTTACAAAATTTGCCATACCAGAGCTCACAACTACATACCCTGTCGAAGAGAACAAAAAGGGGTTTTGTTACAACGCAGTTAGGGTGACAAAGCTTGCTTCTCTGATCTTTCAGGTACTTGTAGGACAGAAAAAGAAAGCTTCTTTTCCCTGCTGCAAAACAAGGGCAACAAGGGTCAAAAGGGTTGAAAAGTTTTACCTGTTTCCAGTTTTTCAAGAGTCACTTGTAGGAGCAAAGATGGTTGCTAGATGGGGTGATCTTTTCTTGGACTTTTCACATCTCATTGAGGACAATATAGAGGGACAAACTGTTCCCAACATTGATTACTTACATATTTCCAGTCCAATTCCAACTCTCCAATGGAAAGTGCATGTCCATGCAACAAGAAACATGACATGTTTTCTGCGACAGAAACCGCCACTAATGAATGGCCTGCACTATCAGCGAGGGGGATTGATTTTGCAGAATTAAGAAGTTGAAAAAAGAGCAGCCTAAAATGGTGCCTAAAACCCTGCCTTTAAGGTTTGTAGTGCAATGCAGATAGTAGAAATGACAGCAAGTAACAAGCTTCAAGATGGCAACTGTTCAAATAATCATAGCTCATTAAGCACACTTGTCTCTGCCTCATCTCAATTAGTGTCAAGTTTTGCTCATCATTTGCATGTGTGCATGGTATTTCTCATGGCTAATTCCTTAAGAAAGCCCTTTTCTCTATCCTTATCTCTTTGGATTCAATCAAGTTTAGTGGAGATGCTGCTCAATGTCCTTCCCTTAAACATTTATCCAAGTTGAGGCCCGACATGGCTGTCATACTAAATTCAGGCAAGCTTCTTAGATGCGCTCTGTTAAGTCTTGTCAGGTTTGGAGGAAGCTAATTAACTGAGCTAAATTAGGTAATAGACATTCAATCTCTTGATTTCTAACATACAATAAGGGGCAAATCATGGATGTTGAGAAGAGAGAGGACTTCACACTAGAGTTGAGAGCCCTTGAAGCATGAAATGCAAATGTCTCTTTCAACATGGTTCATTCTGGCTTCACACCACTTGATTTTTGGATTTCTATGGTATGGCCTTTGGGAGGAGTTCATGGGATTTTGAATTACATGGTCCAAGGTAGTGTTGGGCAATTCTAAAAAACGAGGTGAGAAATGGCCAAGTTTTCAAGTTGATTCTCACCCTCAAAACCAACAAGTATCACAAGAGATGATACCTGAGTGAAAACTAGGTCACAAGTTCTCACTGGCCTGAGAACTAACTTTATGACAAGCACTCAAAGTATCTAAATGTTAAAATATGAATATCTTTCCAGGTATCAGGACATACCCAATTCCAATTCTCAATAATAGGGCTCTAGGCTCTAGGGGTCTATGTTGGTTAGTAAGGCCTATTAAGCTAGGTTTGAGGTTAGGGAATACAAAGAAAATGAGATTAGGGTTAGTGGTGGCTATGTGTAGTTGTGTGTGTATAGGTGTTCTCTCCACACTCCATGAATATAAATAGGGCAAGCAAATGCTTGGCCCAAATTTTTTTTGGTCATTTTGTTTTGTTGTTGGTTTTTGTCTCGGTGGTTTTTTTTATAATGTTTTTCTTGTTTGCTTAGTTTAGTTGCTTCTTGTTCTAAGCTTGGTGTTTTGTGTTGCTTCTTCACATTGCTATTCTTGCTTGTTGTTTTACCTTGTTACTTGCCTTGTTGTTTCACCTTGTTGCCATGCTTTATTGTATCACTTTACTATTATACCTTATTGTTTCATTTTGTTGCCATGCCATCTTGTTTTGCATTGAAGTACCTTTCTGGCCTTTGTTGCTCCACCTTGCTTGTTTTTCTACTTTGTTCTTTCATTTTATTTGTTACTTTGCACCTTAATTTTAATGGATTGGTACTTGCTTTTAGAATTTTTTCGTGCAAGTCTTGAAGTGACAAACTTTAAATCAATGACATATAATCTAGCCTTTTGGATGTTTAGAACCCAAATAACCATTGCTTCATCCTCCTATTCTATTAACATGCCTTCTAGGCCCACTTTCTTACATCTAGTCCTACCATTCAGGTGATCTAAAACTGAGTTCAATGGTATGTTCCAATACTTTGCAACCTTTTTTTAAGATGTGTGTTCTCTCTCCATAGCATGCATGGCATCTTCTAGTTGTTGGTCTATCCATTTGGCTCACTTTGAAATATTAACTTGTTTATTAACTTTGCCTTCACCTTGTATTGTAATTGTGGCAAGATGGCATTGTTGTTATGTTAGTGGTGGGTATTGCTTGTTGACCTTGCTATGTTGTTGGGGTGGCAGGTTAGAGATGCTAATTCTATTGGTTTTCACTAATGGTACCTGAATTTTTGTTGCATTGCTTCCTTGGCATATTAAGATGTGCTATGAATGGTGCACTCTTGGTACATTATTATAGACTTACCCATTGCATTGGCAAATTCATTTTAGCCTTACTCCTCCTAGTCTCAATTTCCAAACACTCGGTGGCATTTATTTAGGCCTATAAGAGGTATAAACTTATGTTTCCTATATGAAAATCAAGATTCCAAAAAATATATTAGATTTGGATAGTATTAATGGCATAGTTTTCCACCTCCTCATAAGAAATAATTAGTTTATAAAATGCAACAAATATATTTCCAGTTTAATGTCACATCAATTATAAACGAGCAAACAATGGGAATATATCTCAAGTTGCATTATGTTAGAAGAGTAGGAAATTTGCAACCAGTGGCATTATTAGAATGAGATGAGCCTTTTAGGAATGATGATTATTAAACCCAACAAAAATAAATGTAGTTTGAATATTTGTTTATGTATTCCTGCATTAACATTGGTATGCCATTTAATTCTACCTTTTTTTTGCACTGCTTCATCATCTTCAACATGTTCTACTTTGATTACAAATGTTAGAATCATGGTTTTTACCTCCTTTTTAATTTCAAATGTTGGAAGAATTGCTTCTACCTCCTCTTCTTTCTGCACTTTTACCTCTTTGATCTTAGATGAAACCAACTCAAACATCTAATTTTTTATTGATCCCAGTTTGTAATCTCTTTAGAAAAGTTTCAAACTTTTGTAATGAACTTCCTACTTCTTATGACATACTTAATTTAAAACTACAACTTTTATATTTTAAGAATGTAAAGCCATATGAAATATGCTCTTGCCTTGTTGCTTGCTCGTTTTTGGTGGGAATCCAATATATGAATTGTGGAGCCTAGAAAGTCTTTAATGTACTTACTTGGTTTTTTATCTAATGGTATTCAATGTTTGAACTATATTAATTGAAGTGTTTCTTATGTGGGGTATTTTTGTTGTTTTTTGTTCACCCAAGGATTAATCCTAAACATTTTTCAAAAAATTTCTGCATAAAGCCTCCAATTCATAATCATCTCATTGTTTTTGAATGTTACCTTGGACGCCTATTACCAAATACAAAATTGCACATAAGCAAGCAACCATGCGTGTGATCCAAAATGCTCACATTTTAAAGTTGGCATTCTTGCCTTTTATTCCTAAACAATAAATTATCCAAAGGCATTAAGAATTTAAAAAAATTCAAAACAATTTTTTTTTTGGTTGAACATTCAATCATGGTTGTCCATTGGAATAAAAACCAACATAAACTAGAACGAACACTAACCTTAAAACACACTAAAAAATGTTTAGTCATAGGTAGTCGAACGATTATGGGCCGGTCTACCCCATGAACTTTGCATTATTAAATTTCTTTGAAAGTTGGGTTGTGTGAGTTGTAACTTTAAATGATGTAGGGGCCAACAAAAGCCTACCTGTAAATGTCACTTAAATGTTTCTAGCGAGGGTTTTTTTTTCCCCCTCTCTTCTCAATTTTGTGATATTGCCAAAGTGGTGATGTTCAGAGGAAGATTTAGCCAAATTTGGCTACAAGCTCAACATGAAAGTAAAATTTCTATATTTTCCTACATACTTGAATGATGTATAAAATTTGGTAATTTTTCTTAAATTTTGTTCGAATTCTGGCTATTGGGAATCTAAAAAAGCACTTGATTTTTAGAACTTTGGAATTTTATTATAGCTTTTTGGCTATGTATATAGCCAGGGGAAAAACAAGGGCTGCAAACCTGTAAGTAGGAAAAATCTAGGCTTGGGAACAGATGAGCCACACGAATGGGCTCACGTGGTGCTAAATGAAAGGGCAAACCGGGTAGCAAATAGCAACCAGTCTGTTTCAGATAATATGGTGACTTGGACCCCAGTATCTCCACAAAACTCGAGCCTAGTTGACAGGTGGGTACGTAATCCGGTACCTAGTCTAAAACTTGTACGACCACAAATGTCATTTGGCCTTGGTTTTATAATTAAAGTTATCCATAAAGTGGCCCCCTCTTTGAGACCAGAACGCGTGTTCGGCGAATTTGGGGGACCAAATCACGAACTGGGTGGTCCCAGTTTACAAAACCAATTTAACTGGGCCCACACGAATGTCGAGTGGGCTCCTCGTGTACCTAATGGCTCTCCCCCTTGTGCCATGTTCAAAGTTCGATTTAGTAACAATTATAATTTAAAAAAATTATGTATAGGAGAAGGTATTGCTTAGGGGGCCTTTCCAATTTGAGATCCTTGAGATCCTTGAGATCCAAATGAGGTCAAAAATTTAAAAGGCCCTTATAGTGGGACCTTCCCGGGTGTAAAGCAAAAAGTATATTTTTCTTTTTTTTTTGAAGTGACTAATCATAAAATTGAAATTTTGGTTGCCGACTTTTTGTATTTTGGAGTTTTCAAAATGAAAAATTGTGAAAAAAATTCATCACATTTTTCCACTTGGATTTTAGAGGGGTGGAAATTTTTTTGTTGTCAACTTTTTGTATTTTTTGGAGTCATTTGAACATGTTTGTAATCTCACTTGGAATGCTCACATATGAAACAACATCAAAAGTTTTGAAAAGAAAAAACACTAGGCCTAATATATTGATTGGTTAACAAACATTTTCTTTCAACAAGTTTTGTCTTTTTAAAAAAAATTCAATTCTAAATTGTTGGAATTTTTTTTTCTAGTGTAAATTCAACTAATTTTTTGTGTCATAAAAATTGAAAAAAATAAAAATAAATCTGCTACTTAACATTCCTCACAATGTGGGTCCAAATGAAACCCTAAACTGTACCTGCTTTTGTACTCTTTGTCTCCCTTACAGACGCGAGTCAATAAAGGTCTGCAAAAAGTAAAGAGCACGGTGTGTTGTGTACAATTTCACACTCTATTGCAAAAACAGGAAGACTTAAAAAATTTAGATTATTTTTATTATTATTATTTTTTTGAAAAGGACGAAGTGGCGAAATTACTACAGTTCCCAACCGAACCCCAGGTAACTTAACCAACCAGATATCTAACTAGTCCGTGAATCCCACGGACCTGAAGTCAATCAGGGTTAGCTTGGACCTAACCCGTGTTCTAGTCACGTTCCGCCATAATCCTGCCTGGAATCTAGGATTTTTTTTTCCCCATATTTGTGATGGAACTGAACTGGAGATCAAAGTTTAGCCAAATTTGACTATAAAAGGGAATTGAAAGTGAAAAGTTTTAGATTCCCGTCACATTTTTGGCCAAATGCTAGATGCCAATAGAGAAATCTGACAATTTTTCAAAGAAAAGCACTGTAGAAATGTGGCTACTAGAAAACAAAACAAATACATATTTTTCGCCCATTTTGAAATTTCTTTTAGCCAAATCCCAAAATTTAGCCAGAAAAAAAAAGGCTGCTGGAATTCACGGGAACAAACAGGCACGGGCGGGGCTGTTCCTACCTATCCTGGAACTTTCCTGGTTCCAGATGGTTCTGAAAGACGAAGTTGGAACTAGGGAGGCTCGGAAGCTGGGAATCTCCGGAACTGATTTCAGATTCGGAAAACAATTGGGCAGCAGTATTGCATCAGGTTCGGAAGTGATGAATTAGGTTCGGGAGATCTTGGCATTGGGAAATGGAGGTTCTGCTTTCGGTTTGGAACTAGGTTCGGGAGAATGGGCTTTGAATTAGGTTCGGAAGGGTTTGCTTCGGTTCGGCAGGATTGGGCTTTGGTCGTGTGAACCCCAAACTTTTGTGCTTTGTGTGGTTTTGTGTGCGTCTCGTGGAGATTCCCATTATCTCTCTGTCTTTCTCGTGTGTTGCAGCACGGGTTTCTGGATGGCGATGGCGATGGAGCAGCAGCGAGCGTTTGAGGCCTCTGGTTGGAATCAGCAGGCCGCAGAAGACGGGGACGGTAGCCACTCGTAACAGCAAAAAATTGTGGGAAGAAGAAGAAGCTTTTTTTGTGCTTGGTTGGAAGGGAGGAGAGTAGGTGGCGGGGAAGTGTGGGGGTTCCTTAGCCATGGCGTACAGCACATCATTTGCGAGAGCTGTGGAATGCGCGGCATGGTTTCAGGATGGAGAACTGGGGAGAGCCTCGCAGGCGGGTAGCACGGTGACATGTAGCAGCAGTTGGGGGGCAGGAGGAGGAAGGTCGCCGCAGAAGCAGTTGCAGCAAAGTAGGGTGAGGAATTTGCAGGCAGACCGGCTGGGTTTAGCCTTCTCGCATGAATCTTTGAGAAGATCTGCTTTTAGTAATAATAAATTTCAACCTGGAAGTTGCTCCCGGAAAGAGAGACCCGGTGGCGGTTGTGGACCGGTTGCTCTCATAGGAGGTTTTTCCGGAGCGTTCTGGGATGGAGCTGATAGCGAAAGCACTGCCGACGAGCATGTGGCAGCGAAGAAAGGCGCTTCTTGCACAGAGGTTTGGAAAACTTCTTTGGAACTCTTAGCTCTATGTCTTTCTGTGGAAGCCGTTTCTGTTTTTTTCTCTATCTTGCCCTTTCTTCTGTCCTGCATTTCACGAAATTCATAGCTATGAGGCGATGGCATGACACTTTTCTTTTGTCCAGTAGGACATCACCATGCCATAGTTCTATATCTTGGTTAATTCTTGGGGTTGCCATCAGATGTTGTAGCCATCCTCTTATTGTCTGACTGGTCTTTTCCGTTTGTCCCCCCTCCATCCTGGTGATTTAGTTGGGCTTTCTTTGTGACTTAGAGTAATGCCCTTCGAATCTTGGTTGTTTGGATCTTCAATCCTGTTTCCAAATTCCAAGTTGTTTGAGTTTTTTTTCTGTCATACAAAAAGTTGCCTTATGGAGAAACCCTATGCTACAAAACTGCACCAAGGAATTTTTTTCTGCTGTCATTCTATCCAGCCTCTTTCACATTCTTGTACAAGGTCAGTCTCCTTTTGAGACAAAGGGGCATCCTGTGCTGCTATTCACTAGCACTAAAGTCAATGGTGCCTCCAATTTTCTTCTTCTTGCTTGTGTCTTGCTGTCAACATTGTGCAGACATTTTTATTTATCTGCAAGGTCTATTTTTTTCCCTGCTGTTGGCAGAACTGTGAGAAATTTTGTGACTCTAGTGCAGCCTCAAGTCCATCATTTAAAATGATCAAACTGGAATGGTAGATTAAATTTCCTTTCTACTTGTTTACTTAATTTCCTCACCTTGGATGCTGCAGACATCAGTTCTTTTGAGTCTGATTCAAGATATTGAACCGCTGGATGTAAGTCACATCAGCAAAGATGCTTCACCGGATAGCATGGATGCAATGAAGAGAACTATAACAGGAATTCTTGGCCTCATGCCCTCTGATCAGTTTCAAGTCACAATTGAAGCCTTTCGGGAGCCTCTTGCAAAGTTGCTGGTGTCATCAATGATGACTGGGTAAGTTCATACTTGATGGGTTGGAGCTTCTCTCCTGAGGTTTCATGTGCACTATGATTGGAAGCTTCCCTTGTTTCATATGATTTGTTATCTAGGTCTATCAGTTGTCTAGTCAATTCATGTTTTGATTTCTTTGATCATGGGTTCACATGGTCTGGTTGTCAACAAATATTCTTGGGGGCTTATGTATTGTGTTGTTTTCTATTCCCATGTTAAACTGCTGGAGCACAATGTGATATGGGATGCATTCTTACTGTGTGTCCACAGGGGCTTGTTGAAATGATCATTGGTCATTACTGACTCATCCATTCTTACACTTCCCAGGTACACATTACGGAATGCAGAGTACCGGCTTAGCTTGCAACGGAGCCTTGATCTGAGTGATGAAGAGGGAGCCACTGTTGATGGGCTGCCCTTGCCCACACTTAGTGTTGGCACAGAAGACCCCTTGCAAGGAAGTGTTACAAGCATGGAATTGGCAGATACAGTAGAACAAATGCAGTTCACTGCTGCAGGAACTTCTGGATTCTTGGAGGAAGGTGTTAGAGAAGAGGAGTTAGATTCACTGGATCGCTTGGGTCCTGTCTCACCAGAGGTTGCAAAGTATATCCAGCAGTTGCAATCAAAGTTGTTATCAACACAGAAGGTAAGTGGTCCTTTTTTTAAGTTTACAAGGTTCTTGTCAGTCGGGGCTATTTCATTCTCACTTGAAACAAGTGACATCAATGAAGGACATTGAGATTTTTTTCAATCAACCCTGATGCAAAAGACCAAGGCACAGGTTGGGTCTCAGCTTGTTTCAGGTTTAAACAAAGTTAGTTATGTTGTGCAGGATCTGGATGATTGCAAACATTCTCTAACAGCCTTGGAAATGGAGGGCATGGTAGGGGAGGAACAGAATGATCTACTGGATTATTTGAGGTCACTGGAGCCTGATAAGGTTTGCAAACTCTCTAGCTTGTTCTTGCCTACTTTATACAACACTGGATACATGTGAAGTCTCTTGCAATCAGCTAAGGACTGCCTTAGAGTAAATGTAGATTTCAATACATAATTTCTAGAAGTTTAAGATCATGAGTGTGCTGGCAAGTTGATCTCACAAATGTTGTATCTGACACATCTTTATATTCAATTGATTCATCATCAAAGTTTGGGGAAGTTGGTGGCTTCCCTTTCGCTTGATTATAGCATTTCATCAGTTAATGTGGAATGGAAGAGCATTGTACTTATGTTGATTTGTACTGTTGGTTGTGAGCTCTACAGGTTGCAGAACTCTCCCAACCCACTTCTTCAGAAGTGGAGGATGTTATACGTTTGGTAATCAACAGTCTGTTGGAGACCCTTTGTGTTGCCAATCAGCCCTTGCAGATGCCAGAGTTTGGCAATGGAGCTAGCAGTAGCATTTCCAGCTCATGGGAAGAGGACGGAGGGGCTCCAGAACTTCTTGCCAACATTCCTGTTCATTTGGAGTCTACTATGACAGCAACAAGGGATTACTTTGCAAGGCTTCTTTTCTGGTGGGTATTAGGCTTGTCCTCATCCTCTTTTCACTCCCTGATTTTGGTTATTAACTAGCTTTCCCTGGATATTGCAGGTTAGTTCTTTGTTGTGTGTCTGTCTTTGGCTTTGCAGAGGAAAGTAGCTAGTTGGGTTGGCCCTTAGAGTTCACCACAACCCTTCGAGAAGTGTGACCTCTGATGCTTGGGTCTCTCTTTGCGACTCATAAGGTCTTGCTTGATTTCTTGAAAAACAATGTGGATCTGTGGCAGCTCCTTTTTTGTCCTAATTTCCAACTTACAGGGTTGAGGACTCTTGAATATATATTCTTCCAGGATGGATTGCAATTGAACTTAAGTGTATTGAGCATACCTATGTGGTTATTGTGGATTCATTCTGATTTCTGTGCTGTTCGATGATGCCTTGGGTGGGACAGGTGCATGCTGTTGGGTCACCACATGAGAGGGTTAGAGTACAGGCTAGAACTCAGCCGGACCCTCAGCCTTTCAGGAGATACAGAAATCAGGTTGGAGGAAGAGAGGTATGACTAGGGGTTCCTAGTAATCAGCAGGCTAATGGGATAGACTTAATCGAGTTTTCTGTGGAATCACTTTTGTTTTCATGGCAATTTGATTGTAGGTTGGCTTTTTGCTTTCTTTTGTATGTAGCTGGGTACAAGATGCATGGACAGCTTTGTGGTTGAGGTACATGGTTCTCTAGTTTGATGTAGGGATCTCAAATAGTGTTGTGGGATGTAGATAGTCCCCTTCCTCCATTTTTTTCTTATAAATCCTGTAAGAACTTTACCACCAGTTTTTCTCAGATATGATGGCTTCTCATGTTTGCTGATGGGTTGGTTTTGACATTTTGGTGGTATCGTTTCATAAGTTGGATTTTGAAACAGAACATTGTGCTCTTTGTTTGGGGTCATGAGTTTCCTGGCCATCTAAACCCTATATGCATTTTGGTAGATGAAGTGGTGCAGAAGTTGTTTGTCATGTTTACATATGTCAATCTCAGAATATCAGAGACATAAGCTGAAGGCTTGAGACTCAGTGGCAGGGTGGTCTCTGCAGTTTGAAACTTTCCTACCCTGACAACTTGAATTAGCAAAACTGGCCCCAGATATGAGCAGACGAGCTTAGAAGGAACTAGAATATGTAGCAAACTTCCAGTTAGTCTTCCTTCTATTAGGCCCTCTCTATGCCTTAAGCTACAATGCCTGGTTTATACGTAGGCAAGCTAAAATGAAACAAAGCTTACCCTCATAACGTTGTTGCAGCTTGAATGAGACTACTGTTTGATGGTCTTTTTGAATGCTGGCTGATGTCATGACTGATTCTTCCCATTACTTCTGGAAATATAACAGAAACTCAGGATGCAGGTTTCTACATAAATCTTTAGCAGATATCTATGTACTGATGTACATGTACTGTTGGGGAGCTGATGAAGACAATGGAGAGTAATGGCAGTACTCACTGCCTTGCATCATGGAGCTGCTGGTCTGCTATCTCATGAGTAGTGGTACACACAACACACAAGGTTATGGTTGCTTTGGTTTGGCTTGGCGGTGATGTATCATGTGATAAGTGTAATGTTGCAACATTGCTGTGGTACCGAATCAGCACAGTTTCTTTCTGAGAGTGTCTTGGCTTTCTGGATTCTTTACCCTTTATTTGTTCACTTATGGTAAAGAATCCAGAAAGCCAAGACAAGTACTCATCTAAGAACTGCATTGTTGGAGATCTCAAATAAAGTTTTTCCTTTTATGATTGACAGAAATATTTGTTTTTGTAAGACTCAAGAAGATATGCACATTGACTGACCTAACTCCAATTTGTTAAAACTTTCCTCAGTTTTTTCTTTAGAGAATTATTTTGAATTATATGCAAAATATGTGTTCACATTATTTTGAACCTCTTTTGAAATTTGTTTTTCATGCTTGACTAGACACCATGGCATGGAACTCATGCTAAACAAGGTTGTTGAGAGGTAGGTGAGCTGGGGAAAGATGAGCTGTAGTCAATTCTGCTAAGGAGGAGTTGGCCACTAGAGAGGTCATTTGAGAAGACAATTTGTTTTATGTCAATGTGAAAGTCCTTCCACCTAGTTTTGCAATAGTCAACTTTTCACTAAAGGAGTCTTCTTCCAATTGCATTGTCTACTCCACTAGGAATAGTCCCATATTTGCTTCATCTTTGATGTGTAATATTTTCATGGCTGTCAGTCACTCGGATTTGAACATTTTTTCAGCCTCAATATTTGCAAAGGAACTCTATTGTCATGTCCAATTGCTTGGCTTTGCACAAGGTCCCACTCATTATAGAAAAGTAGGATGTGGCAATTGGGTGGGTGGAACTTTTTGTTGGGCCCTGCTTCTACAGGAGGAGAAAGAGACTACCAGATTTAAAGAATTCTATTCGTGTTGAACCCGAGTGAGTCCAGTCTATGTATGATAAATCTTGTCTTCAATTTTGGGGGCTGAAATATCTAATCCATGTTGACAACATGTTTGTATAAGACCGTTTACAACAGTAGCCAGTAGACAGAACCGTGGTGAGACATTCATCCCCCAAGACAATGGGCAAAATTTAGCAAATTCTTATTTTTAAGAAAAGGATTTATAACAGAATATTCTCCTTTTTTTTAATTGTCAAAAAAGCTACAAATTTTGGCAAAACAAAAAGTCGCTGCTTTGAGTTGGTTAATGAATATTTCTTTTACTAATGAAATAATATCATAAATTTTCTATCACATTTGTGACGAAAATCCTGGTTAACTAGGGAACAAAGTAATCAAGTATTTTGACCAGCATTTTTTTCCTGAAATTCTTTTGCCCAAAATGGAAATTAAAATAAGAAATAAATAATTCAAATCAAGTGACTATGGACAGTTTACATCACCAGAAGCGGGGAAAAAAAAGGTAAAATTTTCCAGTTTTTTATATTTGGTTTTCAATGTGCAGTCAAGAATATAAAAAATTGATTAAATATTTGTACTCCAAATCCAATTTATAGGCAGATTTGGCTACATCTTCTTATGGATGGTTGCTGCATAAACAAATTCCTAAAAAACACTGGTTTTGACTAAAGGCCAAGAAAAGGAACAAAAACCAGCGTTGGGTGGTTCATTGAATGTTTAAAGAACCATCGGTTCTGATTTTATTTATTTTTAAACTTCAAAATAGATGGTTTTCATGAAAGAATCCTGTTCTTGACTTTTTTAAAAAATTGAGACCATGGTTATATACCAAAATCAATTACTTGAAAAGTCTGGTATACCCCTTTTGATATACCAGCCTGGTCCTGGTATACTGGTTCCAGACTATTTCTCAACCTCATATACCCTTCTGGTATGAACAATTCAACAAACTCATATACCATTCTGGTATCAACAATTCAAGGTACCCACTCAATTTCATGATGCAATGGTATCAATATAAATATGACTAATATGATACCAGCTGGTATAAATTTTCCAACTCTAATATAAATCTAGTCTCTCATTAGGGTTTCATCCACTCCATGTTGTGCATAACCAAGGCAATTAGGGTTGAAATATGAAAACCAAATTGCAGCCATTGAAAAACAAAAAGAAACAAGAGACATGACTGAAGGTTCAGCAAGAGAGCAACCGACGTCACTCATGAGAAGGTTAAGTGCAAATTCAAAATAAGAAAATGGGTACAACTGAAAAAAAAAATCTGCTCCTTTGCAGATCACTAACCAATTTGTCCATGTTCTCTGTGCCCAGTTGACATTATCGCAAACTAATCAATATTCCAACAATGTTAAATATGCATTTAGTTTCAATTCGAAAGTCTGGAATACCCAAAAATTGACAAGAAAGGAATGCAACAGTAGGAAATTGTCTTGCATGGTCTTTCCACCATTGCAAGGGTGATTTTACATCGTTACCATCCACATGTTTGTGACAATACAAAGGCAATTCAAATTTCACCAAAGAGAGATTAGCTTCATTTATAGAAGCTACAACTCCCCATAAGGAGTCATCATTGATGGGTGTTGAAGGAGGAGGGCCTTCCACATGCCTTGGGTTCAGATGCTTGGAAACCACCACTAAGAGTGGCAACAAAACATGTTGGTCATATATCTTCCACAATTGTTGCAACTTTATTTCAACTTACATATTCCATGATGCACTGCAACCCTTTAAACCTTGGATTGAATTGAAGAACGCACATATTATGTGTAGTAGCATGAAAGGTCATAGTAAAAGCTAGAAAAGACTCCAACACATTAATCACTTCAAGTGCCATACTACCATATAAAATCTCCAACTTTGTGTCAACCTCTCCACACACAATGGAGGGTTTAGTGATGTATGAATTTGATAATCTTTGTGCATGCTAATACAAATGGAAAATGCTACAAACAAAACATTTGAAAGCAACCAATATGTTCTAGTCTGGTTCAAATTCATTGTTCCACCACAAGGCCCAAGGTTTGTGGTGCAACTTTGGCAATTGCCCATGTTGAACCAAATGGTATTCATGTTTACAACTTGGAGGTCTATTAGCTATAGGAAAGGTTTTATGGCAGCAACATATTCCAAGGTTTCTTGAAAGGGAACAACCTTGGAAGCAAACCAAATTTTGACTAGTGTCTTGAGTTTTTGGGGTTTTAGCCAGTTTCCTTACACATTGATTCCCATTCTTGCCTACCCTTACCTAACTTCTTTGTCCATATGTAATGGTTTTTTCCAAGTCACTTTGGGCATCTATTATTCGTTTCCTTCATCCCAACACCAATCTTAGTATCATTAATGGCATATTGACATGCTTTAGACATGACATGGCCACTAAATGGTGCAACAAGTTGTAGTAGTGCATAAGATACAAAACATGTGAATGTAAAAGCAAATGTGTTCAAATTTGTGCCCTCATTCCTAACATAAGCAATAATCTTGCTTATGAATTGATATTCAATAAAAAGATATTTCACCTATTTTACCAATCTTGCTCCAAAGGTGTTTGCAACTTCGAACAACCTTACTTAACATGGCAGGGCACCCAATCATCATTAATAAAATTAATCACTAGCACAAATGTATCAAAGCCAATTTTGGACATCTAGAGGTCAAATGTAACAATGTTTATAACACATTGTGCAATGGCTGGCAACACATGCATCTTCATCACCTTAGCCAACATATTTGGGATAGTTCTACAACAAGTTGTTTATGTGAAGGAAGTTTAACTTTATCACATTGGTGCATTACAAGCTAACATAACCAAGGATTTTCAACAACAAATACATGCATATACCTCTTTGTAATCAATAGAAACAAATCCTTTGTAAACCACTTCCAACCTAGATCATTTCATTTATAAAGGTTTTGGCTAGAAAAAAAAGAGTAATGGAATGGGGAAACACTACCTTCCTCTTTTTCCCTTTCTATTGACCCCCACTTTCCTCATTTGTTGTTTTCTTCTACTCCTTGTATTGATTCAAATTAACCCCATGTTCATTAACAACGTGTTTCTTCATATTTGTGATGCCATGTATAGGGTTGTAAAAAAGAATACCTTCATTACTATAGAACCTATCCCTAAACCACTATGCACTTCTCACCCAAGTGAGGCCAAGTGGAAAGGAGTTCATCCAAATCGCTAACTCATGGTTGTTTAATGGACCATTTCCACTTAAATGTATGCATAGTGGATTATTAGTGGATTTCATATTGAACTTTTAGTGGATTCATAATGGATTTTTTGTGGAAATTGGTGGATTTGAGTGGATGGGAGTGGTGCATGGTGCAATCATAGTGGACACATTGCCATTAGTTCCAAATCACTCATGACTTCCACAAGAATCCACATGGGTGGAGTTGGGCTTTTCCCATTCAATGTTGGGTGGAATGTCAAGTGGAATAGGGGCATGTTCTATAGTAATGTTTCTTTGGATCATGTCGTGTTATTGTTGCTATTGGAAGTTTAAGCCATGGGGTGCCACAAGATTCACCTCATGCTCTAGATGAATTGAATCTAGACTTGTGCAATTGGATTTCAATACAAAAAATGCCCAAGTAAAGGAAACATGGCTTTGGGGACTCTAAAATGTTTGGTTATTCTACAACTCAACAAATAAAACACCCCATGCTTCTTGTTCAACATCAAACCCCTAAATCACTCCTTTAATCATTACCTCTACAACATAAAATGCACTAGTTCCTTGGATTAATTCACTAGTGACACTAATGACATTAGTGAATTGTAATGACCCATTGTTCCCATGAAATGCTTTGCAATCAATGTCATAGTAAACATCAAAGTTCATGGAGGGATATGAGAAGTAAAACCATGGTGATGTAAAAACTCAAGAAACCATAATGATGGGAAACTTTGCAAAATATAGAAACCCTAGGCCTCTTATGCAAAACATTACAACAACGACAAGGACGGTAAAAAATACCCACAACAAGGAAACCAACCACCAAAGTAACAAGATCATAGAAACACAAATATGGATTTTGTTTTGTTGGTTATTGTTCACAACACGCAACATTTGGAATCATAAAAATCAATAACATAAACACATAAAATGGAAAGCAAATAAAAGCTCATGAATGAAGAGTTTAACAAAAATTTACATAGCTTGGGTTTTGAAGAAGCTTGTGTAACAGTTGCATTGAAGCTAAGTGCAAGTGGTAAAACAAAAAGCATTATACCATAATTGATAGTTGTAATTGCCTTCAATTTTCAACTTCACAACACTACAACTCAAAGCGCATAATCATAGCAGGATTGATAGTAGTGAAAAAAACAACCTTAAATGCACAACACTAATATGCATTCTAGTATTCAAACCCTAAAACCAAGCTCATTGGGTCTTTGGCTATTTTTGGTGGAATACATACCATGGGTATGTTAGTATTGAATTGGTGTTAGATGGATTGATTTAAACTAATTGGGTTTGCAATATTTGTGTTGATACCAATGCATATACCAAGGTGCAACCTATATTCCAAACCAACATTAGTATATACTTGGGTTGATGACCAATAGGTATTTGTATTTCATTTGAAAGGGACTTTCGACAAAACTAGTGTCGGGCAGTTATGAAATTTTTTCATATTTAGCCAAGTAGGTTTTTTTTAAATTTTTTAAAAAAAATTTGGGATTACACAAGTTATCAATATCATTTTAAAAAAAAAATAACAATCAATTATCAATTTCACTATCAAATAATAACCCAAATTATCAATTTATTTGATTTTGTTTAAAAACAACCACTTGTTATGCAAAAGGGTTAGTTATCAAATAACCACCTTGAAATTTAGTACTTATACTAGCTAGGTAGGTTTTAAATTTTTTTTGGGGTTGGTTGTTTTTTTTAAAAAAATTTGTGTGACATAAAGACATTGTAGCACTTGAACGCACTAACCAAACAAGGTAGAACTTGAGAAAAGATGATAAGTCACTATGAAACATACATATATTAGTAAAATAAATACCACAAACTTTATAATCAAGCTGAAGCCAAGAAGTAAAATAATCATTCTTGAGTTTGAGGGTTTTTATGTAACATAAGTCTAGTGAATGCCATTTAAGGTTAAGAACGTCCCTCCATAGAATGCCATCCAATGCATTATGGCACATCACACACCAAAATTATAGCAAGTTGGTCAAGGAAAAGAAATTGATTGAAAGATGAAAGTTGGGGGAATCTTGAACTGTATGAAAGAGGTTTTATATGTCAAATTTCTACAATTTGGCAAGAGATTTAGCATCAACCATACAAAAAAGAGATTTGAATTTACAAAAAAAGGTAATGAATATTGACTTGTATATTATGAAAAGTGAAGAAATGTTCCATGAATCTACACTTAACAAAAAAAAAAAAAACTTGCACACTCTAAAATAGAAATATTGAGCCAAAGTGTATAAGAATTGTCATTAGATCCAAAAACCACCAAAATTAATATTGCCACCATTTAACCACCATATTGCCACTAATAATTTCTTGTAAATTTCCTAGGTGCTTTTTGGGAGTCTCTTCACAACATAAAAATCTTGTATTCAATCAAGTTCAATAGTAATGTGTAATCACCTACAAAGTCAAACCAAAATCAAGAAACTCAAATTCAATTACACGAATTTTGGTGAATGTAAATGTCCAAAGTCAAGGAAAGGCTCTAAAAAAAAATGTAAGTGTGTTTCAAAATTGCTTATTTGGCAAGACCCATTAATGTCATCAACTCCCAACATTATGTGTAAATAAGTCTATAATCACCCATTCAAAATGACATCATGATGGTAATAGGGTCATCTAGTCCTATAACATATGGAGATTTAAAAAGCTGATTTGAAATCATTAATCAAAAAGGATAGTTACAATTTGCAAAATGGAGGCAATGAGATAGTAATAAAATACAATTACTTTTCAATCATTTGCAAATGTCCAAATCTTCATTATTTAGCACCTTCCACCTACATTAGAAGATTTCCATGGACACTTGTTAGACAATAAACAATTTAATGTACCTTTTTGTCTCTATAACCTTGATATAATTCAAGAATTTTTAGGCCTACGAAAACATAGATTACATCATTGAATGTGTTCAAAACATAATAATCAATTGTTCATAATCTCCTTCATCATTGAAGTTGTTTGAAATTGAAATGTTATTGAATAAGATGATAGGTGATGCCCCAAATCCTTGAACAATTTTTTTTTAATGCATGAAGATTTCAAACCAAATACATAGAACATAGGCACAAAACTTGAGATCACATATACATGCAAACAGTAGGCCAAAGATTCAAACTTTAAGGTACAATCAAGCTATTCACTTTGGACATCCACCCAACTTCAATTCAAAGCAACATCAACATTGTTGAATTCAATGTGAAAACAACCAATGCCTTCAAATGCAAGTGTCCATGATAACAAAAACTCTAAACCTCATACTAAAACAAAAAAATGTGTGCATCATAATGCATGTAGGAACAACTTCACTCAAACTTCTCCTCATCATACTTTTGCCATATGCGAATTTGCTAAATGTGCAACTCCAAATTAAAATCCTCAATAATCAACACATTTTCATTGGCCTCAAACTATTGAATCTCAATTTGCAAGCACACATTAATACAAATGGGTTGAATCAAAGAATTATTTGGTGGTTAATGAACTTAAAAAATTCATACGAAGAAAAGTCATTTTAGACAACTTTTGAACATACATGTTAAGAAAAAAAAAGAAATCCACCAAAAAATGATTATGATGTGGACGTATGAAAATAAAACCCATTTCAAACCATTCAAAAGTTCATAATTTTTTTTTGGTTGAATGTTGTTGACAAACTTTTTGCATCTATGTTCTTATTTCTTTTATATGTCATACATTGAAACCCTATAAAATATGCTAGATAAAAATCATACAAAAAAATGCATATATAAAAAAGCATAGAAAAAAATTAATTTATATTTTTCAATTTCAAATGTCCATAATTATATTCTTGGTGCATATATGTTATGATATTTTTACATAGATGTTTTCTTATTCAAGTTGACAATTTAAATCTAACCACAAATTTGACACATTATTGATTTTATGGCATGTTACTATTATATGCATGATACTATGCAAAAAATTACATCGTGACGCAAAAAGTAAACCACTTTACCTTGCAACCACCTCACTATCACATGACATGAAAATCATTCCTTATTAATAAAGTTGACTACAAATTCGAAACATCCACAAACCATAGGATGTTACTATAGCATAATTCCCCATTATTTTTGCCACCATGGAAGGAACGTCATGTTGAACAAATTGTTTTCAATTTGGAAACACAACACATAAACACTACCCCTACCCCAAGTAGTACCAATGATTTTTTACAACATAAACCAACATGTAGCTTTTTGTAATGCATAAAACCACATCCTTCATGATTTTTTTTAACAACACATTTTTATTATACAAATTAATGCTTGCAAAGTGGGTAGTTATGGCTTTTAATCAAGACTTGTTCTTTAATTGGACTTTTCACGCCCAATGCTTTTTGTTTCAAGTACTACATTAGTTGTAGCCCACCTTGACCAAACATTTGGATGTTTAGTGCTCACATGTTTTTTCATTGTAGTGTTTCGATAGTATTTGTTGTAGCTAATTAGTCCTTTTTTTTTGGTGTTACTATTAAAACTATAAACTTTAGAACCACAATGGCATATTGTACACCTCATTATTTGTGTCCTACCATGAGTTATTTTAGTACCACTATTCACCACAAAAATGAACCAAGGACAAAACATCTTGTTGAGAAGGAACTAAGCTTTTTTATTCACCTTCAATTGAAAAAAAATGTCGCAAGCAATCTCTATGTTTGGATTTGCCACATTTGGAGCTGCCACAATACTTTTGATTGGATCTAATGCATTGGACAATGAAACGTCGCATTGTGATCTTGAAACATCAACCTCAATAATCAAGCCATGTTCATAATCACTCTATGAAGAAGGAAATTTGTCTTCTAATGCATTTTCAAACTTTCTCATGTCTTAAAAAAATTGAAACACACAAGAAATTGAAAAAGTGCTGATCAAAGTCCTCCAAGACTTATCAAATGTGAATAAAATCACACAACCACAACGTGTTAAACACAAGGCAAAGTTAGGATTATGTCTAGGCTCTAGAATGCACAAGGTGCTAAAAAACATGCAATCATAGAAATAACAAATAGTTGAGATAAAGTGCAAAGCTTCAAATAGAAGCTTCAATCCATCAATATATAAGACAAGACTTGTGAATCTTCATCAATTTGTTAAATCCAAGATCAAAGTTGAATCAAATTGAAGTTGATGGCAGAATGGGTACTTGATCTTGCTTCCTATAACTATTCAACATAAAGAGCTTCATGTTGGTGGCTATCCATTACCTGAAGTTGGCATCCAAAGTTAGCAAAGGTAACAACTCTAATTTTATTAGGGTTACTAGTTAAAAACCAACCTTGGGTAGAATATGGAGAGCCTCAAAATTAGTTTTTGATTTTTCAAAAGGTGATACCCCCGACCCATAAGGGTCTTGTCGGGTCTCTACAAAATATATACTGGGCCAGGTAGGTTATCTCCAGGTTCTTGGTCAAATTTGGAACTGGCATGTAGGTTATTAATAACCTACCCTTGGACACTTGCTGATAACCGGCTGATTTCTCAATAACCTGCCAACATTGGACAAAACCCTAGAATTTTGACTTTGTGCGTGCCTTGGCGCTTAGCCACCACATGAACCTAATAATGAACCTGGGTTAACCAGATGAATGTGCAGGGCCTTTCAGTCGATGGATGACAAATTCTTCTGGGTTTGGAAGAAAACCTAACGAACCTCTAGGGTTTTCGACTTCTAGGGTTTTCAGAAACTTTAAGAAGGGATAGTGCGCTAACAATGTCATTGCGAGCTCCGACTCGCCGCTCCTCGGCGGCTGTCCGGTATGCAAGCCTTTCCGATTGCAAATCCGGCCTTGCATCTTTCCCTAATCATTCTCGGAACTCTTTCCTAGTTTGCGGTGACATTTTTTTCGCTCTTGTAAATCTCTTGCTGCTTCTTTCTGTCCACTTTTTTTTTAGCTACTGGGAAGTACGAGGATGTTTGTTGTGGACGTGATGATGAACTCCAAAAAAAAACAGAAGTTGCTTGACGGACCCAATAAGGTGTCCGAGAGATCTTTTCACTACAGTTTGTATTCACTGAGCGTCCACTTCTACCTTTTTGTACGATGCATTTTTGTTTAAGATCTCATGGCTTCTCACTTTCGTGACCAGGAATGGGTACAGTGTTTTGGATCAATAGCATTTCTTTCAGATGGGTTTAAGGTTTGCTAATTGTGGAAAGAAGGAAAGGTGGATGCACTGTGAGATTGGACCACTGGGACTTCCCAAAACAGGTTGGAGAAGACCTAGCTGAAAGAAATTGCCAGGGCTGGGAATTTGCAATTTGGTTAAGGTAATTGTGTGAAGCAGATGCGCTTGCTCCTCTTCTTAATCTCCCTCCTTATTCATCCCTCGTTTCTTATCAGGCTGCTGTTTGAGAGTTTTGATATCAACGCCCATGTACATGATGTGTGCAACCTCCTTCTTTTGTCTCTAGATATGATGAGCTCAGATTCCTCCAGTTCATAAAACTCTGACTGCAGGAGTCCGTGCTCAATTTTTCTGACAGAAACTTGTCATTTAGAACAAGTAGGAGCTGCTGCAGTCCAATCTGAGGGAAGCGGAGGGGGGAGAGAGGTGAGTTGTTAAGAGCATCTGAAGTTTTACAACAAGCATTTAAATGATTGAAGAGATGAAGCACCGAGAAAGCCAGCCAACAGATAAGATATGCAGTCCCGTCAATAGGATATCAATGGAACTTAAACTACTGTCACATGCTTTAAGTTCAGAACATGTGGGGGAGTGATGTTGCAGTTCGAGACTTAGTATGTCATTCGTAGTAGGACATTCAGGGAGCGTTGCTGGGCTTGGAATAGCAAGTTTTGCTTGCAAAGTCCACAGTGAAAGAATAGCATGATGCCAAGATGAAGTTGTTTTGAGAGTGATTGAAAATACTATAGAAACTGGAGGAAGTTATTTCTATTCAGAAAGAGAAATGTGGGAGTTGGGAGATAAATTGCAAAGAGCTGGAAGAGTAGATTATGGATGCAAAGTTTCAAATGAAAGAACATGCTGCAAGCATGAAGTTCTTTGAGGAGTACAATTGAGAATGTCATGGGAAAATAGAGGAAGTGATCTAAAGATGGCAACTTCAAACTTTTTTCCCCCAAGATATGGTGGTACTATGGGACAATTTTTCGAAAAAACTCATTTGTACAAACACCTGAATAACAGATGATTTTTGAGAAAGTGAACAAACTAATGGGAGCAAGATCTGCATCAAATTAAAACTGTTACAAGGCCTCCATCAGCTAATTTCAAACCTAACATTTTCTGTTGAAAAGAAGCTCCTAAACCAATGCACGACATGTATCTTTCACAAAAAAGGAATGTTGTTCCAGGCATAATTAGAGAGGTTTCCTGAAATCCAATACACTCAAAAGATTTGCAAAAACCTTTTCCTGTTGGGATGTGGGAACTGGTCATGTATTTGTATCAAGCCTTATGCCAGGTTTAATTTGTTGCAACTCTTTCATGTCTATGGATTCCAAGTATCTGGATAAAATGTGATTGCGATGATAGTCCAAATCCAATAGACCAGCAGCGAGAACACATCTGTATATGTTTTAAAGATTTTATGTGTTTGTATCAGAGTTTTTTTTCCCAATCTTGTACTGTAGCTGAAGTGGCAGTCATCCATAAGACAATTAAACCATATATGAAATCTTTCCCTTGTGAACTATCAACCACAAGCGCTCAGAATTCATCCAATTCTGAGAGCAAAATTCAATCAACAAATGCATCAAAATGGAAGACAGAATTAGCCCATTCTTTGATTTTGGGTTTTTGGAAGTACTAGGGACCAGCTGTTCTTTGAAAAATCAATGAACCACCCAACATTGGTATGCACTATGCACCTACCCATAAGAACTTGAATGTATTTCACCATACAAAAAACCTTGGTTGAATGTTTTTAGTTTTAGAGGAAGGCCCTTATATTGTGCAACATTCCTTCTGAAAAAAGAGGTGTTTCCCTTGTTTGTGCATGCAATCCTAAAATAAAGTGAAGACCTGTGCTAATTGTTTTTGGTCTAATTGGAGGGTACCTTACCCGATGTATTTTTTCAAATGCTGATTATGCTTGAGGGGCATTTTGAAAACGTAGGGAGAATGCATCATTCTGGTGGGCTTTCCATTTTTTGAAATGCATTGCATTTTTTTCTATCTTTTCCCGTTATATATTCGTCATGTACTTGGTGAGTATCATTGAAAATTTTAAAACAAGTGTTTATGCTTGGTAAAGCCCCATAACCTCAAGCTTTACCCTACATGTAATTATCAATATGTGTGATTTTTCCTTTTAAAGAGAACCTTTGGTCACAGGTTTTATTCTTTAAGAAAAATTGGAAGGTTTTTGGGTATGGGTTTGAACCTAGTTCTTTTCATTTTTAAACCATGCAGTTTTGATTTTGACATTTATTTCAAATTCAAGAACATCATGCCCAATATAAGTTCAAGTTTGGTGTCATGTACCCACTATGCTAGATATTGTAACAAATTAAAACCAAGGTCAATTTAGGTATGGAGTTCCACAACTATTAAAAATTAAATATTTAAGATGAACATATTTGTCATCTTTTTGTAAAAAATCAACTTGCTTACTTAAAAAACTTGCCCTTTTTTTCAAGACTATATTTTATGATTTCAAGTTTGAACCAAGGAAAAGACTAGGTTCATGGTCTAACTCTTGTGTTGATTCCAACAATAAGCGTGAGCTCAAGTCCAAATCAAAAAATTAGAACTTGTTATGACAAAAAAGAATCCACTTTATTCACATGAATGGGCCCACTGGGTCCATCCACTTTATTCATAGCTCTTTCACCTTTGGTTTTACATCCACTAAGGCCCACAAGTGAGGCCTTAACCTACATATGTGCATGTAAATTGGGTCAATGTTGATCTAAAGTCCAGACTGAAAGTTGAAAGGGGCCAACTGTTTGTCTACAGTTTGGACTGAACTACTCTTAATTTCTTAACCAATGTTCTTCTTTCAGAAACTCCACAAGTTGCTCAAACTAAAAAGTTTTCCTTCCCAAAAATATGGATTCCTACCAATGCTTTTTTTTTCTCAATTTTGTGGTGCTGCTCAAAGTGGTGATCATCCATAAGAATGTTTTAGCCAAGTTTGGCAATTTATTCAAAATATGAAAGTAAAAAATTCTTAAGACACCCTTCAATGTTGCAGGCAAGTTGTGATAAAATTTGATGATTTTTTCAATTATTTTCATTTATTGAGAAAAATTATAAAGAAAAGGGAATATGTGACAAATTATTCTTTTTCAAAAATAATTTTTCAATAAATGGAGAAATTTTAAACAAAGATAAAATAAAAATAACTGATCCCTCCCATTAACTCCTACTCAATAAAAATATCCCTATAACCGCTAATTACAAAGCCAGCAGAGGCAGTTACCCACTTGTAAACACTAGAAAAGGACTAACTGAAAACCCCCACCCCTCCTCCTTCCCCAAATAAGGAAAAACCTGTATATAAAAAATCAAGGATGAGAACCCATCCATCAGAAGTACAAAGCAAATGAGAGCACAAGTAAACACAACCCAAAGAAAAAACAAAAGCAAACTATCAACGAAACATAATGAAAAGAACCCTATGCAAAGGAACAACAACAACAAAGGAATTCTTTCTGGAGATGTCACCCAAAGCAAACCCCCCAAAGATAGTGCCCTCAAGGCTGTGCCTTTATTGAAACTGTCCTATACGTGGTGTTCTGTCATGCCATGCACTCTGCTGCATTGCGGACATGAGAAGTGTTGGCATAGGTGCTGCTGTTTTATCCAATCTTTTGGCAGTCCCTATTTGCCGCATATAATTGAGTTGGTCCAGTTATAATAACAAGGTCCACAAGTAATGTGCTAGATTAACCTTGCCTGTAAATAAGTAGCTGTTCCCTATACACATTGAACTGTTAGTTCACTCCAGATAACTAAGAAAACAAATTCAGACCACCAAATCCAACATCCCATTCGCCTGAAAAATGAAATAAAATCTTCATGCTTACTTACACACAACCCTCTTGTTCTAAACATTGAAAACAATGATCCCTTTCTATAGTTTCCATTGATCCTTTGAAAATTCTCACAATCCTACCAAACCATATTACACATTCAATTGTTAGCTCACTCTCGATAACTAAGAATTTCAGACCACCAAATCCAATGAGCTGGCCATTGGCCTGGAAAAAAATAAATCTTCACGCTTACACACAACCCTTTTGTTCTAAACATTGAAAATAAGGGTCCCTTCCAACCATTTCCAATTGATCCTTTCGAAAGTCTCACAAACCTACCAAAAGGTATTACAAATTCAACTGTTAGTTCACTCAAACAAGCCAAACAAAAAATATTCAAATCGGTACCATATGGACAGCAATTTCATTGGCCATAACAATTTTTCTGCACACCTAGACACAAGCCTCTTCAACACCTTCAGTACAAGTACATTAGTATACTAATATTATAACCCTTGTTTGTATATACAGACAGATCAATTAAAAAGTCCACGAGTCTAGAATATAAAGTAGTCTAGAGAATAGTTGTTGATAAATCAACCCAACCCCAAAAAAGGGAGAAATAATTAGAGCAGTGAGCTGGTTGCATTCCTGTGTTGATGCGTGTTTAGGCTTAAATTAGAGAACCCAATTTGCAATGCGGTTTGTGAGTGAGTACCCGTGTCAAGTGCTCAAGAGAGAGAATTGATACAGTTTTAGGTAGTACTGGTTTCAAACTTTCTGTCAGTTGGGTTTGTTGTCGAGAGAGTAGCAGCTACAGTGCCAGCAGCTGACTGATCATGAGGTCATAGAGCTGACAAGCTGGTAGCATATACTGATGGCATGTGTGCATGCAACATTAATATGGAAGCAACTGCAACATCCCAACTAGCTTGTTTGGTTCATGTGGTTGCAATGGCCACCACAAGATCTGCATTCTCCTGTACCCTTTTTCCAACCTGATGTGTGAAGGAAAGTTGATCAGGACCGTTTCAGTATAATATATAAGCACTACTGACTTAGGTGTTCTCTACAAGATTGCAGGATCTCTCAGTTAGCTGCTACCCGTGAGAAGTGATAGATCTAGCTAGTGCGCTGGAGTCGAGCTGTACTTGGAAGTTCCTTTAATTGTATGCTAGACTTGTTCAGCTACTCACTACAATCTTTGTTGAGATCAGTACGCCTGCAATATGGCTCCCATGAATAGTAGATCCAGCTTCTGTCGTGTTTTGTCCGCTGTAAGCCTTCTGTTGCTTGGACTTGCACTAGTACCCAGCTGCACAGATGCGTGGAAACACAAGAATTTCACTGTGAGCGACTTGGAACATATCCAACTCCCTCTCAACTTAGAGTATCTTGAGGCCGAGTACTTCCTGTGGGCGGCCTACGGTTATGGATTGGACAAGATCGCTCCTTACTTGCCTCAGGGAGGCCCTGAACCCATCGGGGTACAGAAAGCAAATCTGGATAATTTCACGCAAGACATTGTAATCCAGTTGGGTCTTCAGGAAGTTGGCCACTTAAGGTACATAATATATACATTTTCTATGCAGATTCTGTAAGTATTTCATTCAGTAAAAGGATCATTCAAGCATCAAATGATGAGTTTGCAGCTACTACTTGCCAAACTGTACAAGAAGGCTTGTTGGAAAATTGCCCAAAGTATAACCTAACTGCAATTTGATCACAGTGTGGATGTAGACTAGTAGCTGGGATTAATGTACACATACATGTGTACTAGAATACATGAGAACTTGATATTTTTAGTTTGTAAAAAATTGGGGTTGTTGTAATTCAACTGCAGTGCAATTCAGAAAGCTTTGGGACCATACTACTTCCCCCGAGTGCAGCTGGATTTAAGCAATGCAACATGGGCGAATCTAATGGACAATGCATTCGGAGAGAAGTTGAACCCTCCCTTCAACCCATACATCAACAGCTTGAACTATCTCATTTCCATCTACACGATCCCTTACGTTGGCTTGACTGGCTACGTTGGTACTATTCCCCTCTTGAAGGGAGAAGGAGCTAAGGCGGTAAGCAAGCCGACGAGCCTTAATTTATAAGTCTTGTCCCTCAAATTTTGCATCTACCCAACATTTTTTTATTAGTTTTTAATACTGTCGCAAGATTTCTTTCAGATGCCTTTCACGTAGTCACATCCTGAGGAGAAAAACATGGAAGTCACCATATTTAGACATTGGGTTGTTGGAGGAGGCCGTCAGGATTCTAGAAAATGTCTATTGTCCTCTCTGACCTGCACTGGCCAAATTTCAAGCCTCTTTTCTCTTGTGGATGGTTGCCACTGTGGCTAGATCGTAAAATTGAGGGGAGAAAAAGAAAACAAAAAAAACTGGGACTCTGAAGTACATGTGATGGTGATGAAGAACTAATTATGAAATATGGGGGTCACGGGCAATCGGCGTCGATGATGACAGTTGGTTGCAGGATTACTGGGCGTGGAGGCAGGTCAAGACGCAGTGATCCGGACTCTTCTGTACAAGTACAAAGATGAGATGGTGACGCCATACAATTACACAGTTGCAGAATTCAGCGACAAGATCTCACAATTGAGGAACAATCTCAGTCATGCTTTTGTGGATGAAGGCTTGGAGATACCCAAGTCGGAAGGCTCAGATGGATTAGTGACCGGCAACGTCTTGTCCGCAAACAACTACTCCTATTCCTATGCACGCACTGGAGAGCAGGTGTTGGATACAGTCTATGGCACAGGCTCAGCTTCCAAACCTGGCGGCTTCTATCCCAAAGGTGGAAATGGCACAATTGCCTTGAGCTATCTAAAGTCATGATCATGAAGACTTGGGACATAACAAGCATTGGACCTTGACCATTATGCTGCACTGTACAGATCATGTTGTGATGCTACACTTGTTCTAGAAAATATGTCAAAACTGTCCTCTCTGACCAGCTGTAAGCAAAAATTTGTTGAAGTTCCCATTTCAACTAATTCTCAGCAATTTCAAGTTGGAATGAATGAGATCAATCTCTCGCGTGTTTTTTTTGTATATACATGTGGCATTTGACAAATTATGTTGGGGACTACTATTAAGGTGTCACCTATTCCTCATGTGATATTAAACTCAAGTTTGGGTTTTGTGTTGTGGAACCAAATCAATAATTTACTCAAGTAAATTGGGTTTTGTGTAGTGGAATCAAATCAATAATTTACTCAAGTAAATTGGGTTTGTGTAGTGGAAACATTTTAATCAATAAATTCAAGTTTGAAGTTTCTATTTCTCATGTGATATTAAACTCAAGTTTGGGTTTTGTGTATTGGAAATATTTAATCAATAAATTCCAAGTTTGGGTTTTCTATGGTGAAGAAAAATCAATAAAACATGATTGGAATCTATCTCAGTGTGTTTTTATTTCCCAATAAATTTGTGATGTTGCTGAGGTGGTGATCATCCATACTAAGCTGATTTATCCCAATTTGGCTATTAACAAAATATGAAAGTGAAAACATTTCAACATGCTTATATATATTTTTGGCTACCTACTTGTACTATCTGTAGAAAGCTGGCGATTTTAAACATCTTTTTGGGAAAAAAAACCGAATTTTGGTTTCTTAAATAATACTTGAATTTGCAACAAAAAATTTCCAAATATTCACAACAGTTTAAAATTCCACAACAAAACAAAAAGTCTGGGCTTGGATACTTACTGTGATAAATTCAAGTCTGAGTTTTGTGTAGTGAAGAAAAACTAATAACACATGCTTTGCTTGGATGTGTTGTGTACATGCGCACCGCATTTAAGTGCTTTAAAATTGAACATTATTCCTTTTAAAAAATTAACTGCAAGTCCAATTTTAAAGGTCCAGATGCACTAGATTCAGAGATATCAAACTCAAGTTTGGGTTTTTGTGTAATGGAGAAAAAGGAGGAGTCCTAACCCTCTGGTACTCAACATAGTACTATAGTCAATGTTTTTTGGTTGTTAATCTTTGCTTTATTTTATTTGTTTTCAGTTCTTTTTTCAACATTGACCTCCACACTACCCCTCCCACCTAGCTATCCTACTGACCTAGTTACCCTATTCACCTACACTTTTGGCCCTACCTATCAATTGCAACCAACGCCGCTATTTACTTACTTTTTATCATGACTAAACCTTTATTTCTTCTTTGGTTAAACCTCTACTTTTTGACAAAACATTTCTATTCTTTAATTACATCTTTGTTTTTCCACAAAATTTATATATCTTTTTAATTAAATGTCTTTTTTTTTTAGTAAGCTTTTACCACTTGGCAAAATCTTTCTATTCTTTGACTAGTTAAACCTTTATTTCTCCACAAAACTTTTATATTTTTCTAGCTAAATCTAGACCCTTTAGCAAAATCTCTCTCTTTTCTTGGTTAAGACAAAACCTCTTTGTTTTTTAGTTAAACTTTTATTTTTCAACAAAAGTTTTACATATTCATGGCTAAACCCCTACCCTTCAACAAATCCTTTTGTCTCTTCTTAACTAAACTTTTATTATTTGGCAAAACTTTTATCTTTTCTTGGCAAAACCTTTATTTCTTTTTGGCTAAACCTTACATTTGAACAAATTTTTTTTCAGCAAAATTTCTAACTCTTTTTAATTAAAATTTTGTTTCTCAGTAAATCTTCTTTGTTTCTTAGCTAAAATTTTACTTTTGGCAAAACCTTATCTTTTCTTGTCTAAACCTTTACTTCTCAAAAAACCTATTTGTTTCTTAATTAAACCTTTTACCTCTTAACAAAACCTTTATATTTTCTTGGCTAATTTTTTTACTACTTGGTTAAATTTTACATTTTAGAAAAACCTTTATATTTCTTTACTAACTTCTATATCTTGGCAAAACTTTTATACATTTTAATTAAACATCTACCTTTTAGCAAATCTTGTATCTCATCATGATTAAATTTTTGCCTCTTATCAAAACCTCTATTTCTTCCAAGTTAAACCTTTTCAAATTGGCAAAATTTATACCATTTTACTTCTTAACAAAACATCATTATTTCTTGGCTAAACATTTACATGTTGGCAAAACTTACCTACTTACCCACCCATCATCATACCTACATATGCATTTGCAAATTATGGACTTCAATTGATGAAATTATAACGTAAAATGCAAGTATTGCAAATAACCCACTTATATCTATTTTAATCCTATTTGAAACCATGACAATGATAAGCGACTAGATCCAAATGTGGGTATTATAATCGCAAGAAAGTTTTTGGTAGTGATTCTAAACCTCAACCTCCATTTAGGACCATTTAAGCTTTTAATGCAAAATGTACATAATTTAATTAAACAATAGGCTTGACAATTTTAGGGTTAAACATACATCGAACATTTATAAAATTTTGCACATCTTTGAACACTAATTGAAATCAATCATAAGTTGAATTTTTCAGGGAAATTTTCATAAACACATATTTCCAACAAGACTCATTTTATCTTTTTTGAAGGTGAATGGAAAAGGTTTCAAGTTGGGCCCTCAAGTTTGAAAGACCACATTACAAGTAAAAGAATAATCTCTTATTTCATTCATTTAATTTTCTCATTTCATTACATTTTAATTTTGATTCATCATTCACTCTTAGTAGATCATTTTGTATGGCATTTTTTTTGTTTAATTAGTAAATTTTATGACATCTACCACTAGAATTTTCTAGATTTATATATAAATATTTTGGGATAATTAGCTTTAAACTCTAAGTCTAATGTTTCCATTCATAAAAAAATTGATTTGATTATTTTTAAAATTCAAGCATAATTAATTGTTATAATTTTTTTCCACTTTTATATAATTAATTTAAAATTTAAAATTTCAATATTTCTATGGTTTAAATTATATTTATAATGTTGTTTAACTACTGAAAAAAAACCTAAAATATTCTGAAATTTATTGTGTTATTTATTTGAATGTTATTTTAGTACAATTCAATAGTACCCTCATTTATTGTAGTAAGAAAAATAAAATGTAAATGTTATTTTAACCAAAACTTGTAATGTTTTGTTTTTCAATTTTTTCATGTTCCACCAAAAGTGGTGATCAACCACAAAATGATTTAGTCAAATCTAGTTACAAGACAAATAGAGAAGTAAAAAATCTAAGAATCCTATTACATGTTGACCAACCACCAAATTTTATTAATTAAATATAGAAATTTCAAATAAAAAATAAAAAATCCAAAAATCTTGGTGATTTCATAATGTGGTGATTTAAAAAATAAAATCAAATAGTTTTCTAAACCATGTTACTTAGGATTTCAAAAGAAAAGAAAAATGGTGAATTTTGGCCAAAAAAAATCATATCAATTCAATATTAAAACAATTAAGACATAGGGTTTAAGGTTATTTTGAATAAATGGTCAATCCAAAGTTTAATGGTGTTATTTACTTCTTGAATTCTAAACTTGTGATATTAGTATGTAGTTTTATAATTAAATATTTATTAATAATTTTTGTTTTATAACATTTGAAAATATGTTTAAATATTATAAATTATGATATACATGTAATATATTATTAAGCCTTTTAATTTTTAACTATTATAGATATTTTCTATTGCATTTGGTGGAAAAGCTATTCCTAAGTAACTTTAAATGATGAAAGAATAAGTTTTTGCAATACATGCACAATCAAATCCTATCAAATCAAAGGGGAGCTTTTGATAAGGTTAACCAATACACTTTCATGTAAGTATTGCGAAAAGGTTATTGTGGTAGTATTACATTATAGGAATAGTGATAGAATTACATTTATGACCACCTTAATAATGACTACAAACTTTCAACAATGGCAAATATTGTAAATTGATTGAAAAAAATGGGGCATGCCCATAGTTTATGTTTACACCTAAAGATGAAGGTATTGGTATTTTATTTTATTTTAATTTAACCCATTTGTAATGGATTGAAGCATGCATGTGGAATATGACATATGGTGATGAGGCAAATATATTGCAAATTGGGATTGGAAAAATGAAAATTCATGGAAAATTACAATATGGTATAAAAAATGAACATGTATACAATGGCCAAACATTATATTCTAAGGTGCACCTTCACTTGAAGAAGAGTTATTAAAAATAGTCATGTTTTTTTGATAAATTGTTATAATTTTTAAAACCTTTGTTGCATGGTGATGGGTGAAAAAATTTCGGTGTTGAAATGCAAAGTCAAATCCTACATTTGCACCAAGGGCCTCCTTTGTGGTCTATTGAAATTTAGTGACAAAAAAAAAATTAGTATCATTATTCAAATGCACGATGGGAAAATAATGTTAAAAAAGTTAAGTGTTTGCAAACTTACCGGCCATAAATCATTTCCAATTCATGGTACTTGAACATGGTTTACATTTTTTCTTTAGATTGAATTTGATGGATTAGGAATTTCAATTGCAAGTATCCCATGCAAGGCTAAGAAGCTTTGAATAACCAACCTTATTCACCCAAATTGTTTTGACAAGATCATTATCCTTCTCAATATGTGAGAAGGTGTTATGTGGGATAAACCCCACCCCTCACATGGGTATGCCAATAATGTGTAACAATTTGTTGAAGGCAAATCTTACCAATAAAAGTTCCTAAACCTTTTTAAGGTGTTGCGTTAGAAATTTAAAGCAATCCCACTTGATTTAGAATTTTTTCTTTGTTTGATTGATTGCCTTTTCATTACAAATTTGCCATGCTTACGGGTTATTCAAAATGCAAACATTCATAGTTTGGTTTTACCAAGAATAAAGGTTTAGTTGAAAAACAAAGAAGTTTTACTAAAATGCAAAGGTTTAACCAAGAAAAGATAAATGTTATGCTAACAAAAAAAAAAATTGTTGAAAGGTAAAAATTTAGCCAAGGAGAAATAAAGGTTTTTCCAAAAGATAAACATTTAATTCAAAAAAAAAAGTTTTTATGACAAGCAAAAGTTTAGCTAAGAACAGATAGAGGTTTAGGTTAAAAAAAACATAAGTTCTTGCTAAAGGGTAAAAGTTTAATCATGAAAATATAAAGGTTTTGCCAATAAATAAAATTTTAGTCGAGAAACAACGAGGTTTTGGCAAAATGCAAACATAACCAAGAAGAGATATAAATTTTGGTAAGTAGTAAAATTTTAACCAAGAAAAGATAAAAGTTTTGTTGAAGGGTAGAAGTTTAGTTAATAGGTATAAAAGTTTTTTCAAGAATGAAGGTATAACCAAAAAATAAAAAGATTTTGCCAATGATAAAGATATATTTAACTAGGAAAATATAAAAGTTTGTCAAGAAATAAAGATTTAGTTTAAAAAATGAAAAAGTTTTGCCAAATGGTCAAGGTTTAAACCAAGAAAAGATAGAGATTTTGCCAATGATAAAGATATATTTAACTAGGAAAATATAAAAGTTTTGTCAAGAAATAAAGATTTAGTTTAAAAAATGAAAAAGTTTTGCCAAATGGTCAAGGTTTAAACCAAGAAAAGATAGAGATTTTGACAAGAGATGAAGGTTTAACTAAGAATGGATAGGGTGATGGTAGGCTTAGTAAGTAGAGATAGGGACCCAAACCATTAGCAACCATTAAAATGAAAGACTTTGAAGACCTACTATAAATACCAACAACCACAACCTCTAGAGTGCCCAATTTTTCCAAGTTTGGAATTTTTGTATGGAATGTGTTAGAACAAACGCTAATGTGATAGGATATGGATCGATTTGGTTTATTGTGGTGTTTGCCTCAACCCTCAAGATAAAACCCCAATCCCCACACTCAATTTTTTTTTTGAAAGTCTAAATGTGGATAAATGACACAACATTCAGTTTTGGAAGAAGGTAGTGACAAAATTCAAACCAACCATCAAGGTTATTGTCTTGAAACCATGTGCATCTATCAAGTCTTAGTGTATATACTTGAAAACACTACCAAGCATGTCATAAGATCTGTATTTATTCATAATAAGACCTTAAAAAATAGCCCCTAACATTCTTTGCTAAATGTTTGTGATTTGAATAACATTGAAAGGTGCACCTCTTTTCTTGCTTGCGCTTGGAATTAATTCTACCACACTACCACCTTAAAAAGAACACTCTGATTTTTTTTGATAATTTTATGAGACAAAAATTGGAAATTGGTGACAAGCCACTATAGTCCCAAGATTTGTAAACTATAGACAAATTCAAAGTTGAACCCCAAATACTTTACGATACTTGGATTTTTTTGAAAAGTTGAAAACACAAAACACTTCTGAAATTTTTTAACTTCCAAAAAAAAAATGCACACTACTTACAATAGCTTATAGAATCTTTCAAAAACTAGAAGCAAAAAACAGTTTTTGAATTCTTGAACCTCAAGAACAAAAACTGAACTCTATGCAATACCCGTTACAATGAAATAGGTTGAAACCATGGGTGAGGTGTAGGTAGGTAGATGGGTGTGATAGGCAGGTAACTTGGGTGGGTGAAGTGGGTAGATGGGCAAATGTTTTTATGAATAGATAAGTGATAAAGAAAATGTGACCCAACCTCAATGCAAGTCTTGTAACTTGGATGAGCTTGAGTTCATAAAAAATGGAACTGGTGCAATTGTGGAGGTTGGGTCACTTAGGCCTTTAACATGTATAGACCAATGTTGAATAATTTTCACTTTTTCGTGGGAATTGTTGGTTTCAATTTTTGGGGCAAGTTTGAGAACCGCCTTGGTTCTTAAATTATTTTTTTTTCCCATTTTGAGAACCTCCTCAATTTTTAGAATTAAAAAAAAAATAATTGGTTAGGCAATTTTCAGAGTCAATGATTTTCATAGAATTTTGAACCATGAATCTTCAAGGGCAGTTTTCATAAGTCAAATTTCACAAATCATGGTTTTTTGTTTATTAACATACATTAATATATATTTTTAGTCTTTTTGTGTTTCTTTTCTTACAATCAGCATTTTTTTGGTGTGAAATTTTGCATCATTACAAATTTTGAAAATAACCTACAACAAGCTCAAAAAGCTTTTTAGATTTTTTTTCAAAAACTTCATAAAAAAAGTAGTCGAAAAAGGCACCATTTGTCACCTTTCAACTATGTGTTTCTAAAGGTAGCTAAAAAGTAAAATAAACTGGCCCATCATCCAACACTAACCTATCGCTGAACGATTTCGCAGATCTTTCTCAATTCTTCTTCATTTTGAGCGATTTAAAATGTTATAGGAACGCCTTCTCAAGCTTTACAAATCATCTTTGAAATGCAAAACCAAAGGAGTAGCCAAAAAAGAGTTATAAAGAAAATACGTTTTTTCAAATTGCAAAACACGCTTTATTTTTTTTTTCATTTTGTCTCCCCTTACTTCATTAGTGCATAACTTTCTCAATTTTTGTTCAAATTGAGTGATTTCAACTACTCTGAAATCGCAACCTTAAGCTCTACAAATCATCTTTTAGCTCTAAGGCAACAAAATAAGATTTAAGGATTTTTTTGAGGGGTTCGAGAATAAGCTATGAATTGTTTGATTAAATTTTTAAAAAAAAACAATCCCCCTACTTTGGGGGGCTGTAACTTTTGCACCTCTAGTCCATTTTTGCTGATTTTGAGTGCAATAGATGCATAGAAAGGAGGGCTCCATCTACTCTTTGGACACCATAACAATGGGCCCTCCTTCTAAAACAGCAAGAAACCATATCTTACATGTATTATGGCTGACGTTTCTACCCCAGCAGGATTCTAAAAAAAACTTAGCTTTCTGACTATGCTGTAAACAAACTTGGCTAAATCCTCATTTATTATGGCACCCGCCTTGATAAACAATAACTTTTGTTTTTTTTTGAACTTAAATTTTTTTTAATCTATTATCTAGATTTTTTTTTAAATTTTTTTTTATCATGAGAACTGGACTCTTCTCAAAATGTGAGAACCAGTTTGATTCTCAAATTGGATGCGAGTTGAGAACTCGTTTAGTTTTCACTGGGTGATTCTCACCTCCAATGAGAACTTTCAGTCCGGTTCTCATGGCAATTTTCATTGTCGGTTCTCATTGGCCTGTTCTCACTGAGAACCAGACTGAAAATCAATGTCAATTTTCAATCGACGGGTGAGAACCGCCCAACATTGGTATAGACAATGTATGAAAGATACAATTGAGCAAGAGAAACATGATAACATTAAATTTAACTCCAAACAATTTTACATTAAAATCTTAAAATATTATCATTCACACTATGAGAAAATCATGTCTATTGCAACTAGAATGAACACTTTTTAATTGCAATGGACAAATTGCAACAGACCCCCAATTTTCTCATAATGTCAATATCATTCGTGGCATGTTTGTTTGCAGATGATACACATTGTTACAATAGGTAGGTTTGAATGACATTGGGGACTCAATTGGACTCAATCCTACCATGTGCTAGATGGTAGCAGACATTGAGAACACCAAGAGTCCAGAAATTTCTCAACCCCTCCCTTGCCCCCAAACCCCAAACTCCTGGGTGCATGCTGCCTCACCGCTCGAATAAAATTTCTATCTGTGGCCCATTTTTGCTCAGACTAATGGCCTTGCACTTTGGCAAAGCACTTGGCAAAATTTCCTAGTGTATCTAAGGGGCACATTACATATGAATATCCCTCCTAGAAAAGAGGACAGATATTTCACCTACTTAAGAGTGCAAAGGAAATTATGGCTACTTTTAGGTGTAAACTCCCTCTCACACTTAAAAAAAATAGACCAAAAGAACCTTGTCCTTCCTGCACTTCCTGATCTATATCTGTTTAGGTGCATGATAATGTCAAGTCTTGTGCTCTACAATGCAGAAATCCTACAACTAGTGGGCATTCCCATACTGTGAGGTGAGACCTAGCTACCACCTCATTTAGGCCTCTTGCTATGGAGTTTAAACTATCCTCACCATGGGGCCTTACCTTACATGTAAAGCATTTCAATGTTTTTTTGCTTTGTATTTGAATGCACCTTTTGCACAAAAGATTTGATCATCAATTCAAGGAGCCTTCCACTGATCACATGCAAACCTTCTACCATTTTTATTAAAAAATGTTTCATGTTTTACATGGGACCTCCCCTTGGGCTAATGTTCTCAAGGGTACAGTCTTCAAATTAGGGGAGGCTACAGAGAGCATGCGATCTCATACACGTAAAGCACTCCAAAGTATTTTTCTTTGTATTTGAATGGATCTCCCTCCAGGCGGACTATTTCTTCGTCAATTGAAGGAGCCTTCTGCTAACCACATGCAGACCTTCCACCATTCAAATAAAAAAGTCTTTCATGTTTTACACTAAGGCTTGCTCCCACTAGCCATTCATGGGGTTTTTGATTCCAAGTACAAGGTTTTATATTCTAAGCACATGGATGTGGTTTCACTTTTTTTTTACATGTCTTCTGCAATCGAAATTTGCAACCACTTTTTGTCTAATGCAACTACTTTTTGTGTAATGTGGCTACTTTTGAATTGCATGTGACAAAAAGTAATTGTGTTGTACAAAAAGTAGTTGTAAATACAAGTGGAAAAAAAAACAAACTTTTCTTTTAATGTTTTTGATTTCAAGCGCATGGGTTTTTATTCCAAGCATGAGGTTTGGACACAAAGAGGAAATTTAGGTTCGGGAGATGCAGAAGGTTCTACAAACCTCATGAACACCATGTAAGCTTGAAACTAAGGGTCCAAACCAGTGTTGTTAGATTACTGATTTTTTAAATAATTGTTGGATAGGTTTTTAAAAAAATTAGGTGTTGTTTAGGTTTCAAGATCAATATTTAAAAATTTGAAGTGCCAATCAAGTTATCAATAAATTTTTTGATAATAATTGTTAGTTATGCATAAGGGTAGGTTTTCAAATACTAGTTGATAACTATCAATTAACTTGTCGCTTACACACTAGTTAGAGGGTTTTCTTTCATCACAGTTTTTTCTTCCATTTTCTATCATAAAAATGCTTAGTCTTTTAGGATTGATAGTGTACATGGATGATAATGAGGTCATCTGGGTAGGTTATTAAATTTTGAAATTCAATATCAAATGATGAGGTTATTAATAAATTATTTTTATAAATAAATAACCAGCTGGTAGGAGCTTTGAAATTGCAGGCTTTGGGGGAAAAAAAAAGTTTCCATTCTAATGGTATCTACTTTGAATCAACAGATATTCTTCAAAGAAAGAGTCTTACTGTGCTTGCCAGTAAAGCCAACAACAACCCGAGGGCTCATTTATTCATAGTATTATTATTTTATTTGATATATCTCATGGTTAGTCACAAAGTGATCAATCATCTACGATACAAATATGACCCTTTTAATATTCCTTGACTTACTTTTTTTTTTCCCTCTGCCTTCCACAAGACCTTCCAAAGAGCTTCCGCAGCAGTTTCAAGGGGGCAATGAGGCTTCCAACTCTAAACGTGACAGTGAAGCCTCCATGACAAGGAAATAAAACACGAGCTGGTACACCAGTCCCCGCCAGCCACTACATAGAGCAGCTCCACAGCTGCTCAATATGTGGTCCTGCAAAAGAAAATTAAATAATGAAAAGTCAAAGTATGCGGGTTCAGCACAACAGAATGGTTTTGACCCAACATTTTCTAAAAAGCACAGCAAAGCCTAACACCTGCTGTTGATTGGTTAGATAGGTACATTCATTGGTCTAGGTGGGTTGCTATTAGTATTTTCCCACCTGTTTTGCATTAGGTTTAGTTTTATGGGTGGGGTTGGAAATAAATAAATAACTAAACGTGGATATGAGAAATATCTTGGCACCCGTCACATACTACGTACCACTGGAGTCACTCTTTTTAGAGTATCTCGACCAATGCTCAATATGGGACCTTGGAAAAATATTTCACATCCAAGTTTTGGTTACTAATTTTTCTAAACCCCACCCATAAAACTGAAACTGCAAGTAGGTGGCAGACTACTAATAGCATCCCACTTGGACCAATCAAACTATCTAGATTATCAGAAACAGGGAGCAGTCAATGAATACGATTTGACTGTATTTATTAGACTCTTGCACGGCTCTTCCGGGGCTGTGCATTTTGTCAGGGGACTCCCAGCAGTCTTCCAGTGGATCCAGAGGACTCGACTGATGAACCTCATCCAAGATTTCTAGTGCACTAGGGTCACATCGACTGATGAACCTCGTCCAAGATTTCTAGTTGCAGGGTCACATACTGAACATTGCTGGAGATGATTTGTACACACGTCTGACGCCACTGCACGTCACACACGCCATCGTCCCAAACACGCACATATCTCTCCACTCCAACCCAGGTTTCTTCGTTCCTTCCATCGATTTTCGTTTCCCGGGTTGATCACTTGCCTTCCACAACAACTTTTGTCGAGATTACCAGAGACTTGCCTTCCACCCAAACTTTATCTTCTTTTCCAGTCCCGTGACATAATATGTCACAAGACAAAAGTAGTATTTGCGCGTCCTCGCAAATCAATGTTCATGCACTTATAAGCTCTCCATGTCTTGTAGACTTCCTTCTGTGATTGATCTTTCTTTCTCTCTAGTCCCCGGTTTGGATTGGATCAAATGGTAGGCAGTTACACTTAGTGTTTTTCTTGGAGGTTTGGTGTCTGCGTAGATCTCAGATTTTGGAAATATGGTGCGACATGGTGAGATGGTGATTAAGGTTAATAATTCGCGAGTAGCATCCGCGAGTAGTAGCGAAGAAGTAGGAGATATTCGTAGTCCCCAGGGGCTAGTTTCATTCGATCATAGTCTTAGCATGCAAGAAACCACGCCCTCGTCGTCGCAGCGATCAGAGTTGTTGCAGCCACCGAAATTAGTCTCGTGGAGATCGGGCGCTGCATCGTCTCCTAAACATAAGCGTCATTACTCTTTGTTCGATTTCTCAGCCAATTCCAAGTCTAGAACTTTGGGAATTAATAATAATATCTTCGCTGCTGCTGTACATGATGACAGTCGAGATTGTAATATATTTGGCAATAGAATCGAAGATCTCGACTTGCGGGATGTCCCAAATAAGTCTCCTCCTTCCACGAGTCCAGCAGGTAGCTGTAGTAGCCATGATCATCAGCTTAGAAACGCATCTGCAGCAGCGCAGGAGTCTAGTCATGTCAAGATTTCTTCTAAAAAGTCTAGAGATTGGAAGCGGTTGTTGTTGCCGTTCAACCCTGACAGCCTTCACTACCATATTCATCATTCGAGCCGATCGAGGCCAAAAGTCGATGACGAAAAATCACTTGCTCGAGGGAATTCTGATAGCAAACTACTACTAGACTTGCAGGTTGAATCCGATCAGCTTCAAAACAATAATAATAATTATAGTGAGAAAAGATTCATGGTTGCAGCAGCAGGAGTCTCAGAGGGGTCGGCAAGCGCGCATTTCACGAGCTTAGGAGTTTCTGTGAGCTCGGAACTCTTAAGCGGCGAATTGAAAACAACTGCTGGTGGTACTCAACAGGAAGTACTTGAGCTTCCAGAATTGGCGGCAAGGTGGAGGGAAATTCAAGGCTCCAAAGACTGGGCTGGGCTTCTGGACCCTCTAGATTTGGACCTTCGCAAAGAAATCATTCGATACGGCGAATTCGCTCAGGTAGCAGAAGATATATAATTCTTGTTTCTTGTTTCTCTCTTTCCTACTGACAGCAGATTCAGATTGTTTTCAAAACCTTTTTCTACATCATCCAGGGTTCACAGGGGGTTGTGGGTTGTGGATTGTGGGTGAACAATTGGCAACTGATCTTTAGCAACTCTTGGGGTGCAGATGACATACGACAACTTTGACAGCGACAGCCACTCCAAATATGCAGGAAGTGCGAGATTTGCAAAACAAGAGCTTTTCGAGCGCGTACATAACAACAGCAGCACATGCGGGACGTACCAAGTGACACGCTATCTGTACGCCGCAGTGGCAGATCAAAACCTGGCAAGTCTTCCTGCAGAGACAGGGTACAAATCCAGGCGCTCTCCTGCAGATCAGGCATGGGATCTACACTCCAATTGGATAGGTTTCGTGGCAGTGAGCATCGATGCAGAAGAGATTAGGAGACTGGGGAGACGAGATGTTGTGATTGCTTGGCGCGGTACTACCGTTGGGAGCTTGGAATGGTTTAAAGTTGCAGAGCACGCCTCCTGGCAGCTCCAGACCATGTCTGCTACCATGACACATCATGATGAGCTTGCTGCAAAAACAGCCCCGGCTCATGATCAGCCTCCTCCTCTTCCTCAAGGCGGAAGAAGCGATTCTTCCAAGTGTGTCTTGCAACGACCCAAAGTGGTGAAGGGCTTCTGGAGTCTCTATACCAGCAAATTGCCACACTCAAATTTCAATCAAGACAGTCCTTCTGAGCAGGTCAGAGTTAAATCTTGCCCTGTTCGTTTCCTCTGCCATGTAGTCAGACAGTCATGTTGCTGTTAGACAATAATGTACGATGGAATGGTCAAACCCCTACTCATTATGTGTAGGGTAATTGCCCAAGGCTGTGGGCATTACCAAATAAGACCCACATGAGGAGAAGCCAAGGCCAATTCCAGTAATGCATGCAGCCAAGACTCAGGAGCAGTTAATGCAAAATCTAAAACTGAGAAGGAAACTCTTCCACAAGGACGAATTTAGATGAGAAAAGCAGTTTAGTTTACTTGAGCTTAATGGTTCCCTTGGGCACTGTAATGTTTCAGGTAATTGCAGAGGTAAGGCGACTGCTGGAATTGTACAAAGGTGAGGAATTGAGCATAACTATTACAGGTCATGGCCTTGGGGGTGCTCTTGCTATTCTCTCTGCTTACGAAATCGGTGAAACGAGGCTTAACCAACAGTTGGACAAGAATTATGGGCTTGTGGAGCTGGCTGATAATATCCCTGTCACTGTTATCACTTTCGGTTCTCCATGTATTGGAGATTCTATCTTTAAGTCGAGGTTTGAGGAATTGCAGTTGAAGGCTTTGAGAGTGGTGAATGTCCATGATTTGGTGCCCAAGAGTATTGGAGGGGGACTCCAGCCTCCCTGGGGTAGCTCTTACAAACATGTTGGGGTAGAACTCCAAGTCAATCACAAGTTGTCAACCTATATGAAGCATACAAGAGACCCATTGGATTGGCACAATCTGGAATGCTATCTTCACCTTGTGGATGGATTCCAAGGCTTCAAATCAAATGAATTTAGGTTAGTTACAGGCCGAGACTATAGCCTCATCAACAAGGCATCCAATGTTTTGAAGGATGAGTATTGCATCCCAGGCTTTTGGTGGCAATTAGAGAACAAAGGCTTGATTCGTAATAGTGCAGGCCGTTGGGTGCAACCCAATCGACCACCCAAGGATGACCCAACACTTGCAAATCATGACCGATTCATTTGATTCATTGCTCATCTCACTCATACGAAAGTATGAAAATGTAAAAGTATGCAGCACAATGGATTGCTTCCCTAGCATTTTCCAAAGCATTAGTCCAGGTAGGTTTAGACAGAACCATTTTAGGAGATTTTACACTACAATTGATTCTTTGATGAGATCCAAACCATTTCTGATCCACCCCCATTTGAGAGTACTGGTGAAATTGCACTGGTCTACACAAATTCCACAGGCAAAAATTGTCTAATAGCTACACTTTCATTCTTTGTGCATAGCAGCCAGGGCAAACCAGCACCTGCATTCATACCTTCACCTTCTTGAGTGTTACCCATCTACGTCCGGCCAGAGTGAACCAGCACCGACCAGTGCACCAACGTGGATGGATGGATGGTACACTGATATGATTCTCCTTTCTATCCCTGTGCCATCTCAGGTTCACTTTTTTTGTTTGCCCTTTCTCAGCCCTGATCTCAGTTTTTTTTTTTGGAACTTTATTTTCTCCCCACCCCACACCCGGTTTCTTTTCTTTTTCTGCTTTTGAAACTTTTCCCACCCACCCAACCTACTGCCCCCCACTGTACCCCATCAACCTACTCACCTATATATTTGAATTAAAACTAGACTCTTCCCCCATGTACCTAGTCACCTATAAATTTAAAATGTGTTACTATCGTCCCCACCCACCTATCCACCCTACCACCAACCTACCTACCAACACTTTAAGTAGGTACCTACCAAACCTCATCTACATGGCTACACCTACTTACATGGTTGCCATGGCAATACACCCCAAATGGTCGACAATGACAAGGAAAGAATAAAATGAAGGTATTGCATGAGCTTGCTCTTGTTCATTCAAACAAAATAAATAAGGGGACAATTAAAGTATTTAACACTCACTATATAAAGGTATTGCAAGTTTTGCTCAAAGCGTGTTTTCCATGGGGGTATTGCAAACCAAGTGGATAATCAAAATGATATAGAGCTCAAGTTCAATTTAGACACATTTAATGCTTGTTGTACTCAAGTTCACAAAACAAAATACTCAATGAATGTGCAATACCCCATTCTATGTACCTTTGAAATAGTTTGGGTTCCATATCATATATTTTGACAATTCAAGGGATATTGTGTAACCCTACCAAAACCTAGAAGAAATGCAATATTTTCATTGGGCCAAATTGTAATACCCTCCATTGGGTTACACTACAATACCCTTGTTGGACCACAAGACAATACCCCTCTCAAAGTATCCCAAAAATACATTAAGTTCCATAACATATTTTTTGACGTGTGAAGGGGTAATGCATAGCCCTACCAAAACCTAGAAGGAACTCAATACCCTCATTGTGCTACACTATAAACACCATGGGCTGAATTATTTTGGTCTAGGCTATTAGAGGGCTATTGTTCATGCCTAAGATTGCTCAATACACCTCAATACCCCTCTTGAGGCATCCTAGAAATACATTGGGCTCCATAACATATCTTTTAACACATGATAAGGTATTGTGTAACCCTACCAAAATTTACAAGGAAACCAATACCCTCATTAGAATATTTTGTAATTAAACACCAAGAGTCTACGCCATTTTTAGAGGGGTATTGTTCATGCCCAAAACTATTCAATACACCTACAACACCCCACACAAGGTATCCTAGAAATACATTGGGCTCCATAACATATTTTTTGAAACTTGGAAGAATATTGCATTACCCTCATTGGGCTACACTATAAAAGCCATGGGATGAATCATTTTGGTTTAGGTTATTAAAGGGATATTGTTCATGCCCAAAAAGACTCAATGAAAATGCAATACCCCCTTCAAGGTATCCTAGAAATACATTGAGTTCTATAACATATCTTTTGACACATGGAAGGTATTACATAAGCCTACCAAAACCTACAAAAAAATGAATACCCTCATTAGGGTATTCAGTAATTAAACACCATGGGTCTACACTATTAGAAAGGTATTATTCATCCTTAAAACTACACAATACACCTATAATACCCCTTATAAGTTATCCCAGAAATACATTGGGTTCCATAACATATCTTTTCAAACTTGTAAGGGTAATGCATAACCATACCAAAACTTAGAAGGAAAGCAATACTTGCATCATATTGCAATAATATTTTAAACCATGAAACAAAAGAATATTTTTTAAAATACTTATTCCATGCTCAATATAACATGCCCTACATATTGATTCAAGTAAATGAAGGTATTACAAAGTTCTTCACATTGATGGTAAAAAATCATTTGAACAAAGCTATGGAGTTTAAATGTAATACCTACATCATCATGGGATATTTGCATTCACCATGAAACATAAGAATATTTTTTTAATACTTAATTCCCTGCCAATATATCATGAATTTCATGTTTTCAAAATTATTTATTCACCTTACAATATGATTTAACATATATAAAAATGAACATAATGCAAAATTGGTCACATTGATGGTACAAGGGTTTAGGGTTTAATGTAAAATTTATTAATTAATGTTAGAATTCAGAATTTGTCAAAATCAAAAAATTAAAAACTCATGTTTAACATTTTTTTCAACAATGTACATATTTATGTTTTCCCTTCTTAAAGTTGTAAATTCATTTCAAAAAATTTTTAAAAAAAGTTTCTAATTTAATAAGATTTTAATGCATGTTTTAAAATTTTAATTAAAGCACATGATTTTCTAATGTTTCACATAATAATAAAAATGGTCTCTTCCATATATTAATCCTATGTATAATTGAAATTTCATTTTAAATTTTTGACATTAAACCCTGATTTCAAACCTAAAATAATTATATAGTAGGTTGGTAATATTTTATATTTTATAAAGATACAACACAAGTCTGTATGTAAATTCTACTGTTTATGATGTATAATATTAGCTTAAATATTGGTCTAAATATATTTTTATTTATAACATATTGAGTAATACATCATATATAATTAATGATATTATGGAATTATATTGTTGATTCATTTTAATACATATTTTTTTCATATTTATTTAAAATATGATAAAAATTGATTATATATATATATATAAACCCATGGTTATATATAATGCAATTTTTTTGTAAAATTTATTTTTAATGAATTTTCAAAAAATCCAAAAGATAAGTTATTGACGTTATATATTGTATTAATGCATGTAATTGAATATTATTTGTATGTAAATTGAAACATTATAATTGAAGTTTGAAATATAAGTTACTAATATTATATAAGTTCAGTCCTTGTAAATTAATTATATGTAAATTTTAATTTATAATGTACTAAATGATAATCTACTAGTTTATTAATGTGTGAAATTATATGTTATTGCATTTATAAAGATATAATATTTGCATAATTATTTTAACTTGGTAGAAATTTTAATTAAACATTTGATGGAAGAGGAAGTTGGGGCAAAGGTTGGGTATTTTTCAAAGGTGTATTCTTTACATGAGGTTTCTAGAACCTTGAAATTTCTTCCAATTGTGGTTGTTTAGAATTTGTGCTCCAAATGCTCTAAAAGTAACAACTAAGCTCATCAGTTGGGCTATGGTATGTAATCATCTTATAATGGATGCAACATGATTTTACCTAGGATCCATTATTTAAATCCTTGCATTTATGATGATTATAAATTAAGATAGTATCAACTTATAAAAAGTTAAACCCAAAATAATTTCTCGATCATAGTTTTGTCTCCATTTTCATGCATCCCTTACATCAAAGGTGGTTGTGAATTGTGACTCAAATTCTTCAAATAGAATTGCAAAATTTCAAAATGAAAAGTGAAAATAGTGCACCATGAAACCAATATATAAATTATGTAAGTTATTACTTCTAATCTAAGGCTTTGGAATTTTGTAACAAAGTATTGGCAATGAAGATTTATAATTTGTATTAGATGTAACCTTTAACTCCTCCACATTAGGTAATGTCCCAGATTAACTACACAACAGACATACAACAGTCATGCTTCTATTGATTGGGAAGTAAACAAGAAGAAGGAAATTGCCTACTCTCGAATCTATTGGAGATTCTCTACCCATCAAACTAACAAAATATTCAAGGTGAAGTTTTTTTAACCAAATGATGATGAAATGCAACAACAATGTTGTAAACAAATGTCTGATTTGGTGACAACAGTATAAACAACTTCAGATAATCCTTCCAAACACCCATATGTAAGCACTTGGATAGGCCCTTGCACATTGAACAAGCCCAAATTCTCTTTATAGTGGAAAACCAGAATGTGCTCTAGAAGAGCATGGGAACGCTCTAATAAATCATAGGGTGGAGGAGGTACATTCTCCATCTCCCACCACATTATTATCATTGCAACAACAGAGAAAAACAACAACAATATAATTAACTTCCATAGTGTTGTAAAAATGATATTTAATTGCAAGGAGTTAGTGTTCGAATTATTGTTTATTCACAGAGGAGGGTTTGCTCTTGGAAGGTTCCTAAAAACCTTCAAATAGTTGGGTATGAGAATGTTCATAAGCTCTTAAAAGCCATGCCAGAATTTGTGTCGATTCAAAAACTTTGTGAGGGCTAAATTGTTATGTAATGCTTTCGACACCTTAAGAAGTTGAACATGATTCAATTGTGCAAATTGAATCCACCAAAGATTTAGAAAGGTTTAATTAAAGGTTTTGAAGTGTAATTATAATACCCTCATTTTAGTGATAATTTCATTACCTTTAACCATCAATGTGACCAACTTGACAATACCCTCATTTGTATCATGGTTTAAGATATTGTCACAATATGGTGCAAGTATTTTATTCTTTTTAAATTTGGTAGGGATACGCAATACCCTTCCAAGTTTCATGGTGAATACAAATATCGTAAAATGATGGTATTACATTTAAACTACATAACTTTGTTCAAGTGAACATTCTACCATCAATGTGAAGAACTTTGCAATACCCTCATTTACTTCAATCAATATGTCTAGTATGATATAGTGAGCATGAAATAAGTATTTTCAAAATAATTCTTTTGTTTCATCATTTATAACATTATCACAAAACAATGTGGGTATTGCTTTTCGTCGAAGTTTTGTTAGGACTATATAATATCTTTCCAAATTCCAAAAAATATGTTATGGAGCCCAAAGGTATTATGGGATAACCAAAGAGGGGTAGTGCATGTGAATTGAATATTTATAAGCATGAGTAATACCCTTTTGACAGCTCAAACCAAAATAATTGAACCCATGTTGTTTGCACATTACCCCAAATAGGGTATTGTTTTCCTTGTAAGTTTAAACAATACCCCTCCAAGTTGCAATAAATATGTGATGGAGCCCAAAAGATTTTTTATATACCTTAAAAGAGGTATTGCACACCCATTGAATAATTTTCAGCACAAGTAATACCCCTCCAGCAGCTTGGATTAAAATAATTTAATTCATATTATTTACAAAATATCCTTATGAAGGTATTACATTCCTTTTAATGTTTGTTGGGGCTATGCAATACCCCTCTAGGATTTTTTTAATATGTTATGGAACCTAAAGGATCTATAATATACTCTAGTAAGGGTATTGTATGTGCATTAAGTAATTTTGGGCACAAGCAATACCCCTCCAATAGCATATACCAAAATAATTCAATCAAAGTGTTTACAAATTACCCTCATGGGGTTATTGTTTTCCTTTTTAGGTTTGAACTTCTAATTTTTAGGAATCAAAAATAAAATTGGTTCTAATGCAAGATTAAAATCATTGTTTTGATAAATTTATCGAGCATACATATGAGAATATGTGAGAATGTATTTGTAATTATTAACACAAGATGGTGTAAAATGAAAGTAAAATGCTTTAAATAAAATAACATGGGTGACGTGTTACAAAAATGTGCAAAAAATGCCCAAGTCCAAAACAACCCCAGCCTAAAATGGGGAACATTCATACTAGGATATATGTGGTTACCTCAAAAATAAATTGTTACCTTAAATCCTAAAGACCAAAACAACACCCTAATCAAAACTAGGATAAGTTATGGGCTATTTGTATCACTACTAGAGGGGGATGGGATCCCATTGGCCCTCTTGTACTGCGTTGATGGGCATCATGGGCGTACTATCACATAAAAACTCCACAATTGGCTAATATTACGTCCACAGCATCAACCAAAAACACCTCTCTAATGGCGCTTTTAACCCTAAAATAATCAACACAATATAATAAATATTGAATATGAATTCTAAAACCTAAAATTCAAAAAATAAAATGGCATTGTTGGAAACTTATCAACCATGAATCAATATTGAATCATGGTATTGTGTAAGGAAGCCAATCTCTTTAGGCCATGCTATCTTATTTGATGCAAACTTCAAATCATGCTCCAACCAAACACCTTTGACTGCCTTTACATACCCAACTCGAGTTGTTCAAATCACAAGTGCAAGGTCCTCATCGCACTCTAGCTTGGCCTGCACATTGAAAAACATGGCCCCCACACCCCATGCAGTCATGCCAAGAAGCTAAAGGATGTGGCTAGATGTCGTGACGTGTAGTGTCGTGACATACAGTGTCATAAAGGTGTGAATCCGTAGGAAACTCTACTAAACAAAATAGCCTAAAACCAATTAAAGGTAGAAACTAATCAAAGAGATGCATGCACACACATATATACACAATGCACAAGGGAGGCTGAGATGAAATTCTCATGTATATTGAAATAAATTGCAAAGAAGTA
>Ga0116231_10001309_pt1 | contig 50421 bp, 30 predicted proteins | sample S1TSphgellanicum_2_FD_89695 | JGI IMG/M metagenome (GOLD analysis project Ga0116231, IMG submission 89695) | Host-associated microbial communities from peat moss isolated from Minnesota, USA - S1T2_Fd - Sphagnum magellanicum MG | ecosystem: Host-associated > Plants > Peat moss > Unclassified...
CCGTGGCTTGTCCCAACACCCAAGGGTGTTCCCGAATGCTAACTAACCCTCTTGTGGTTGGTTTTGGATGCAGATTCGAGCTTGATAATCTAGTCCCTCTTCCTAGTCTAATCCCGGGACTTCTAGCACGCCCTTCTACCCCCTTTTAGTGCTCGAAGTCGGGAACGGGCCCTAAATCCCAACTTTTCGCAACTTTACATAATTGGACCCTCAAGTGGGTTCAATAAGGGACTTGGGATCGCATCATAGTGGTAGTTTTTTTTGGGTGAGTTAAATATTGTTGCATTGTATGCAAATCTATTTGAAAAATTTGGCAAAAGTGAGATGAAAAATTGAAACCTACATTCTAATCTTTCAAACCCAAATTTTTTTTTACTAAAAGGATAAATGTTCAATCCAAAGTGGATTTTATAAAAGATGGTACATCTAATTTCCCTTGTCCAAACTACTCTAAAAAAACTATCATTATGGATTTTTTTCTTATAGTGGAGTTGGAAACTAAGCCTATAATTTTTTACCACCACACCTTGAAGTACCATAACACTTAAGATGAAAAAATCAAACAAGAAAAAATCTTTCAAATATTTAAAAATTTCAAATGAAAATTTCAAATTTGTAAAATCCATTTCAATATTTAAATTGAGTTTTTCAAGCCTCAGATGTTTAAAGGTTTTTTAAAAAGGTTTAAATTATGGTGGTATGAACTTGGAAATGGAAAAAAATGTGAACTTCAACACCATTTAAATGTTTCAAAAAAGAATCATTGGATTTGGATTCTAAAAATGGATTTTGAGTTGTTGTAAATGGTGTAGTGTAGCATGCTTTTACCCAAAAACACAAGCGACTTATAATACAATCCATTTCTATTGATTTAACTTTGAATCAAATTTTCTAGCAAGTTGAAAGTTTGAGTTTACATTTGTCATAATTGATGTGATCATCATGTGACATGACTTTGCTTTGCAAGATAAATGTTCAACTCTTTGCACATTACTTATTATAGATTGCATGTGCCCTTCAATTGCATGTGATATATTTTTTCTTACAACATTGATGTTTTTTTGTGTCATTTTTTATTTTTTATTTTATTTTAATTCCACATCAATGATCCTGTTTAGTCTATCAATGTTAGTTTCACTTTATGATTGTAACAAATTATGTAACAAATAATAAACAAAAAAAATCAGGCATAAAAGAAACATGTAAATCAAATTTTGGTAAAATCCTTCCCAAAAAGCTTTTTTGGGAATGTTGAAAGCATTCTCCATGATAGAGTGACCCCATTTATGCTTCTTGTTTTACAAAATTTCCAAAACAATATATTTATTTTCTTCCTTGAAAGGAGTCATAATCCACGTAATTAATGGATACCTTTTATCTCCGAAAAAGGATGGTGGAAAACCATGTTGAAAAGTTGTATTATTAGTTGCAAACAAACCATGGTGCTAAGAATTTTTTTAATATAGTGTAGACTTGCAATGTAACATGCTCAAATTGTTTATAGTTCATAAAAAGCCCACACATAGATCAAAAAACCTTTTTTTGACAATATACAATTGCTTATGTCACTATAATATAACCCCCTAATTTGTGATAGTAATAATCTTTAGAAAATGAAAGAGGTTTCACAATTGATATATGTGTGTAATTGATGGCACCTTGCACATTAAAAAGGCCACACCAAATTTTTAATTCATTAATTACAATTGCCATTGCTTTTCCCTAAGGCCAACAATTACATCTTTTTATACAAAAACGAATGCATGAACAAATTCATGCAATGCCAAAGATAAAAAAACTATGTCCTATTCCACTATCACATACCACTCAATTGGTTGTTGAGTGCAAACACCATTGTGGAACATTGTCTTGGGTGGATTTGACCATCCATTTCCATTATAGTGGATGTTTAATGGAAAATTCATGTTGGATTACACTCTCATTCGTGTGCCAATGGGGACTTAGTAATGCTATGGCGGAATTGGACAAAATTTGTACTTGATGTTTGCCTATAACAACATTTTCATTGTAAAGGAAAAATTGCATGCATGTTGGTTCATGATTTGAAATCACTATGTTGAATAATAGTTTGGGGGTGGTTTGGTCACTATCCATGAATTAAGTATGGATATGGACCAAATAGTGGGGCTATAGTGGTAGTAGGAATAACTTTGTGATAATATGTTTCATTTTATTTCTAAGAAATGGGTTTGAGGCCATATGTAAAGCTAAATAATGCAATTTTGTTCATGTGAAAAATTTCCACCCACCTATCATTGTCAAACTTTGTTAATAGAATTTTAAAGAACTAGGTAGTGTTCCTAGGTTCCACTTAATGACTTAATTTTGGACAACAATTCAAAACTTGAAGTTGAAATTTGAAATTGATGTAATGTAACGAGTATGAGTTCAAACTTCGATTCATGTTTAATCGACAATTGAACAACATTCATTGTGAAGAAAGGTGAACTTTAAACATATAAATTGCACATCTTGTTAAATTCATTTCTTGTAACACATCAATTAACATTGCAAGGTACAAAATTTTGTGACAAAAATATTGTTAATCAAAATATTAATGGGTAATAAAAAAACCAAGAATATAAAATAAGCTTTGAAAAAAAACCAAAAGATTAAAAGTTGTAAACTCCTTAAGTGCCATGAACAAAATAATAATGTAGTGCAAATAGAAAGAGGGTGAAGAGTTGCGAGCATTGTGAAAGATAACAAATTAGAGCACAAAACAAAAGGTCTTGAAAGATTTGTTGTGTGCATTGTGAAATAATGTGTAAAGCACAATGAACATCATGTTTAACATTGTGAGTAAGTGCATTGGAAACTTGTGGTGAAAGTTGCAAGAAAAAATAATCCAAGTGAAAGAGCAAGTGTCATGAACAATGCAAAAAGATGAGAAAAAACAAAGCACAAATCGAGAGCACTGCAAGAAAACATTACGAAACGACATTATGAGAAAATTGCAAGAGAGGGAGTTTGAAAGAAAGTGTAGGAGGGAAGAGGGAAGTGAAGGGGAAAAAAAGGAGGTGAAAAATTTTGAGCAAAAAGGGCATCCAAGAGAAAAAAACCAAGCAAGTGAAATTTCTTTTAAAAAAAAAAAAACCACTACTTTTAATGACATGAAAATTTCGTGGGTACTTTCCAAGTACCACGGGAAAAATTACCTAAGGGCATTTTGGCATTTCATTTTCCAAAATGCCTAGGAATTTATGCTCCAAATACATTAAGAAAAATCTTGGAGGTTTTTATGATTGTTTGAAATTATGCCAAATTATTTAGTATGGTCCTTGATGTGTAAAGAAAAGGCATGGAATGAGGTTAATGAGTACGAAACTTGCTTCATTGAATTCCATGAGGAGTTGCATACAACACTCCAACAATCTTAGATATTTGGCTTTCATGACAATGCATAATCTTGAAAGCATGATAGAAAAGAAATAAGTTGAGTTCTGTTGAACATGGCTAAAGATGACAATGGAGGTGGGGCCAATGGTTTTGTCACCTATTAATAGTCGTGCAAAGGTAAAATATTTTATAATAGGCATTTCAAAATTTTAGTTGGATTCTAGTAATGTGCTTATAGGATTGATGTTGAATGTACTACAATTGGACATTTCAAAATGGTTAAAAACCCATGAGTTTTGATTATTCAAAAGTTTACAAATTTACTGGAAAGATGAATTCAAAAAATGGAACCAAATTTCCAAAATGGTTATTTGCAAATTGTCTATGAAATGAGTGGTTTAAGACTCGAATGAATTTCTTGAAGCCAAATTGAAATAGTCTTGAAATGGAACTCTCGTAACGAAAAAGAAACAAGGCCACTATATTACCCCAATTATACAATTGAATAGTCATGTAACCAACTTGGCCATATGTAACAACATTATGTTATTGAAGTTTAGAAATCATCACAAATCATTGGCCTAAATGGTATCCTATCTAAACAATTTACCCTAAACTGGATCATCAAGGATCAAAACATTCCAATGTTTCTTTCATGAACACCACTGATCTTTATAATGGTAGACCACACTATGATTGAACTTTTCCCAACTTAAAAGAACCATCTCCCCATAATAACATTATTGGACTACACCCTCATAGTATAGTGCTATAGATATCCCACATTAAAAATTTACTTGTTTTTCAATGCTTAACACAAGCAATCCCTATTAAACTAGATGTTGTATGGTGATTCCAATTACAACATGAAAATTAGAATGAGTTACATTGACACAGGAAATTGACAAACATAATGCAATGTTATGTATGCCCATTGATAGATTTTCCCTATAACAAATTAGATTTCTTCAGAACATAACCTTATTTTGAAATTCCCACATAATTTGTCGCAACCCTAGCCTTGGGTTCGCAACCAAAGCAAGGGCTTGCAAGGTTGCGGGCCAAAAGGGAAGCCCAGGGGTCACATGTCATGCTCTCGAAAGTGTAAAAGAGTGTGAGGGAATAAACCCTCACACTCCCAAGTGAATTCTCATTTTGGGAGTTAGAGTCTCAATGGACTCCTGAATTTTTAGAGGGCGATTTCAAGGGTCAAAACCTATTGGATTGAATAATTATTTATATCATTGGAAAATTATTGAAACTTAGATGTCTAAAATGATCTCGCATGACCAATTTGGACATATGAAACACAAGTTATGGCCAAAAGAAAGGTCGAGAGTCAAATTGGCAATTTGACTCACGACCACTAAAAGTCAGGAATTGACCCGGTTTCCTTGTGTGTAGGTGGCGTGTGACATACCATTGGAAAGCTCTTGATGAGAGTTACAACTTTGCTTTAGACCTCATCTAGTTAGAGGTCTGCACACAAAGTTATGGGGCCCAAAGTCGAGGAGTTCCAACTTTGGGAATTTAGGGACTTCCATTTGGGAGTCCCAGGACAAAATGCCATTTGGATGTGGGCCTCGTGAAGAGGCACATAGTATACTATAAGGGGGAAGGTGGTGGCTTCCCCCAAGTCCGGGCCATGGTGAGTCTTGTGAGTTCGAATTTGCCCGTGGTTCGTCCTAGCTCAAAAGTGCTCTAACTCTGCACTAACTAACTTGTTATTTGTTTTGTGTAGGTCTGTGTGAATGATTGAAGTGCTTATCAATCTTCCTAGTCCCATTCCAGAACTCCAGCACGCCCTTCTACCCCCAAAGTGCTGTGAGCCAGGAAGTGTGCCCCAACTTCCTATTTTTTCGATGTTTTCATTTTAGACTCATATTTGAATCTCTTGAGGAGGTTGGGAGTGCATCACAATTGGGTATTCTCTCCCCATCCACATATTAGCCTAATAAAATTCTAGTGGACTAACCAAAAATTTGATTATACCACAATTGACTTGCCATTTAGATCACTCCAAAATCCTTAGAGATATTCATCATGTCCTTGAATTGTGATCCTTAAATTCTATTTTTAAGCTTGAGTTCATCATTTGAAGCATATGTGTAGTGGAGAAATACATACTTCATTTAGAATTTAAGCCCAACATAAGGACTTTCTCCCTTATCGTAGGGCAAACAATTGGAAAAAAAACAAAGAACTACCCTTCAACAATCAAGCGTTTCAACAAATTGCAAATGTTTAGCTTCATATCTCCTTCGGAAACCAATCCTCCATGTTCCAATGTCCCATATTGCATCCATCAAATCCAACACAAAAATCACCAACATTTTTAACAATGAAAAACAACAAAACAAAACACCAACTTAGAATGCTATCGTAACAAAAGATCAAGCTATCACATATAACCTGCAAAACAACAAACCACACAAATGCAAAACAAATTTGGAAATCCATAGCACCATCCATCACCATCAATTGCTAGAAAGTTGTCCCATACCACTTTCGACGGTTGATAGCGCTGTATCATTCACTTAGGTTTTCATCTACCCTTAATTTTTCATTAGACTTTGTCATAGTAGGTAGTGTCATAGTCACGCTGTACATGGAGTTCTTTTGGTTAGATTAGCAATTTTGTTGAATTGAACCCTGACAAGTCAAATCCATCCCAAAAGCCATTGCCAAGTTTAATATGTAGCTGATTTGATTGAATGAGGTGCTCTCTTCTAGTCCTGGGTCACCAATGGTATCTTGAATGTAACATCTGGACATCAGGCTTCATCACACAAATCCCTCTTATTGAGGCAAAATAAAACTTATGTTCAAGAAGCCATGAAGCCACTATTGGCATGATTGAGTATGAATTTAGACTTTGGGAAGGTGTAATAATTGATCATTGACCACCATTTCCAAGAGGGATCACATATTTGCTCTTTCACTAGAGCCAATCAGGTGATGTCTGTTGTCACATCTTTATACAAAGAAACATATCACATGTATGGCCACTGAACAGTTTTAGGGCACAATGTTTCTTCCTATTAATTTTTGTTTGTTGCTTATGGAATTTTCTTAAAAGGGAGAAACTTGATGGAGTACACTTAAGTTGGTTGGTTTTTGAAGGTGCAAGTTGAGACTATACCACACATTTGAAGTGAGGTGCATTTATAAGAAGAAAACAAGATTTTCTTTCAACTCACACCCAAAATATGGAAGGTTGTCAAAGAACTCTCCAAATAATTTGATAAATTTCTCCACTATTTGGCACTAGTATACAAAACATAATTGGCCATGTAGAGGAATTTAGACTCTACAATACACTACTTGACAAATATTGTGATGGAAGTGAAAGGCCACAAACAATGCAATCCAGCTCAATGGGAAGTTGGCTCTTCTTACTACCCAGCTTTTTCACTCAGCTCAGAGTTCTGAAATATTCTCTATCTTTTGCTTAAGAGATGATGCCTCCTAGGATTTTAACTACTTATTACCCATGTACATATCTCTGGCTCAAAGAGACATCAGAATTGCTGTCACAGAATCAGTCCATTACAAAATTGAGGATTCCAATTGTATGCAGTAATAACATGTCAAGTACTATACCATGGCAAATACTGTTGTACATGAAAACTAAGAGCAGCTTTAGGGTTGAGAGAAATTATGAATCTTATGCACTGGGCAGTTGCATGTTCAGAGTCTCCTGGCAGAGCATCAGAGTTGAGAAAGCACCGCATAGAACTATGATGTTAGTTTCTGAGATGCAAGTGTAAAAGCAAGTCAGAAAGAAAGCATTCACAAGTTTAGAACTCATTTTTTTCCTAAATCAAAGCTTTTCCCTGTTTGATGCCAAAATAAATTTCCTCTCCTGTGGACATCAGCCCTGTCAAAGAATGCAAAAGAGTTAAAACAGTTCCTGGTTATTATCCTAGGCACAATTTAGGGCATGGCCTACGAATTAGGAGTATTTGGAAGGTTTTGCAACTTCTCTAAGATGGATCCAAGAAGCAACTCCTGAAGTGGATTAGAACATGCCCACAGACAAGTCAAAATCAGTTAAAATGCCAACACATTTGATGCATGAAGCTCAAGAAGCATACAATGATTTGGATTTAGTGTACACCTCATTTCAATCCCAATTTTGTCAAGAAGCTACACATCCTGCAAAAAACAACTGGTGATATGCAAACATTTGATCCTTACAGGTAGACTCTTGGGATATTAAATCCTTTAATCTTGCTAAGATATATTAGCAACATTGATGGATTTTCATGGTTCTGTGTTGCAGCAAATGGTCTACAACTTGCAAGTGAAAGGAAGGGTTCAAGGAGAGTAAATTTAGTTGCTGAAATGGGAGCTCAGAGTTGTAGGGACACTATCAAAGCTATCAGCCAAATGGTCGAGAAAGTCAATAAGATCAAGAAGCTCTCGGTCCCTCATGTTATCAATGTATGTGCCAATCGGAATGGCATTCGATGGCTGCAATAAGTAGGAATGAGGGTTGTTGTCGACAATTACCACATTGCTCATATCTCTCCCCAGCCGAGAAAGATCTTTCACAAACCCACCTTGCATGGATCGGCATGAGTTACGGTACAAACGATACTTGATGAGGCCATTGATGTCCAATTGATCAAGAAGTGGGTCTGCATATTTCCTCAAGCTGGCAGTGAACACAACCACCTCAAATTTTCTGGAGACTGCAAGAAGAAACCGATCGACATAAGGGCGTTTGAGCACATAAATAGTTGTCATTCGACCCTCGATCTCAACACGGATTATAAAGTCATACACACGAGTGGGCTGGAATGAAGAGTGGATCAAGGTTTCATCAAGGTCGAGAACCAGGGTCTTCTTGCCTTGGTCCTCCCGCCGCATAGGCGGCAGGCTCATCAGGCTCATCCAGCATGTTCTCCTTTGATGAACCTAATGGCATGCTGCATTTGCTTCAGCTTTTATAGCAGCCCTCTTCTCTCTCCCTCTTTTTGTGTGCGTGTGTGTAAATTATGTCTTTTCTCAACTTGAAGGAGATCATCCAGAAAAGAAAACCACAAGGCAAGATCTTAGTCTTGAAGTGAAGCTCATGATCCTGACCCCATCATCATGGCCAGATAAAACATTATGACATCATAGCAACATCATCATCCTTCTAGGAAATTTGGTGTGTTTCCTCACATGTCGCTCTACAAGGTTCTAAACAAAGCAGTAAACATTTTGAGTCCAAATTTGATGTCAAACTTTTGAACACACAATATTTGCATCTCCATCTTTGTACCCTATCATCTTCCTATCAAGCTACCTCGTGCAAGACAACCTCTACATCATACAGAACCTGAATCTTGTACTGAAACCTTAGCTGGAGGCTACTCACCAGGTGTCAATTTTTTCTTGTCAACATGGGCATGTGATGCAAGAGTCTAGGAGTTCATCAATTCAGTCATGTGACACAAAACAGCAAAATCATGAACGGTGATCAGTGGGCCACAATTGCACTGAAAAAGGCTCAGTGACATGCACTTTCACCATCATGATTTGTATGGTGGCAAAACAAACGAAGACTGAACACTAAGAAGAGGAAACCTGAAAGTGCTTACATTGTGAATTGAGTAACAGACAAGGTGAAGGAAATTACTACTGCATTTTCGTTTGGGATCAGGGAGGAAGAGAACACACAGTATGCACTTGGTGTATAAAAATGATATGACCCAGGAAAAGTTTTGTTGATCTTGTTACCGCCTGTGTTGCAGGTTTTTTTCTGAATTTGCAATGTAGGGACAGCCGTGGAGCTTGCTTCTCCAACTGGCAGAAGAACTCACCACCTTTATATTTTCCTATTTTGAACATGATCTCCTTGCCAAAAAATCAGCACCACAATCTGTACAAAGGGGAAGGAAGAAGCATGAGTGGTAAATAATTGGATGAAAAGATGCAACTGTTCACCAGCTTTGAAATGCTACTAGTTGTGTCCCTTCACCTTCCCCACAATTACATACTTATATTTGTCCAAAGTCTAGTAAGAAATCTTTCACAGAAACAGCTGCTTTGGACAAGCACATTGGGTGATTTGGAAATTTGCTCCAAAATCTCCTACAAGTTCAATCTACTTCCTCTAGATAACGAGGTGTACTTAAAATTATCTTGAACAATGAATCACAAGGTACCTCGAAGGAACAACCACAGGGTACCTTGGCTTCAATATTGTAGAAATCCTTTCTCACATCTGTGAAAGGCAACAAAACTTCAGTGGCATTTTTTTGTCCATCTTCCAGAACTATTTTGTTACAATTCACAATCTGAAGAATCTGGCAGAGACCTACACCTGAAGTGCACAAGCAATCCTTTCTCACTTTTGTGCAAGGGGACAAATACTTCAATGGTATTTTTTGTACATTTTTCAGGACCATCCTGTTATAGTGACTTCACAATCTGAAGAATCTGGCAGTAAGCCACACCTGCAGTGTGCAAGAAGTCCTTTCTCCCAATTGTGCAAGGGAAGAAAAGCTTCAATTGCAGTCTTGTCTATCTTCCAGAAACATTTGGTTATACTTCACAATCTGAAAAATTAGGCAGAGAGTGTCAGCTTCAGTGTGCTAGAAAATTTCCTCTCACATTTCTGCAAGAAAACTTCAACGGCATTCTTGTCTATCCTCCATAAGTTAGAACCATTCAGATGTTACAAGTTTCACAATCTGAAGAATTTAGCAGAGAGAGTTAGTCTAGCTTTCAGTCTGCAAGAAATTGTTCTCAGATTTGTGCAGGGCAAGAAAGCTTCAACTGCCTTGTTGTCCATCGTCCAGAACCATTTTGTTACCTGAAGAATCTGGCAGAGAGCTTCACCTTGAGAGGTGCACAATTTCTGCCAGGTGCAGAGAGGTGCACAGTTCCCCGCCAGCTTCTTCGATGTTCCTGGTAAGGATCGAGGGAACCTGAGTGTCATCATTACACCACAGATTGCCGCTGCTATCACAGTCGCGATCATCATCTTGTTTTTGTGATGAGATCCTGCAGCTTGTGGGCCAGGAATGCACGATTTTCGTCACTCTTGAAGACTCAGGGTACAGATTTGTGAATTCCTTTGCTGCTCATGAGGCTCGCGTGATGCAAAAGTTCAACCTTCTCATTTCCTTTACGGCATTGACGAGGAGTTCAATGATTATACCCCAGACGTTGTGTTGAATTCTGGGGGATGAGATGAGCTCCAAATGCATGATCTATTTTCTTCTATTCAGAATTAAAAAACCTGTCCAAACATTAATCTCGATATCATTTGTCTGCAGCCTCTTGCATCCAAAAGTGGGCCCCCCTAAGCTGCTCCCTGTTTCATGATCGCCGCCATTTACAAGACGCACAGAGTCATATGATTCGAGTGTTAATCTCGATTCGCACATGCGTACATTGTTCAGAAAGAATTCGTAATTTCTTCGACATTTGTCTTACGTCATTCGTAATCCTAAACGTGAAAAGTTTTGCTGTTCGAGTACACTAGTGGAGTTTCTCTACTGCGCAGGAGGATACATGATCTATCCATGAACTGGACCCTCGCCCCCATGACAGAACACGACGTTAAACAAACAGTCATCACATCCGCGTTTCCAAACAGAAAGCCGTGAACGATCGAGTCACAGATCGACGGCCGAGTGCATTAAGCACAAGGATAGTAATAAAATAGCAGCTGCCACTCTCGAAATGGCAATAAATGTGCATCACGAGCTCGTCTGCAAGTACACATCATCCACTTGAATGGGCTGACTGCAGTAAAGATGGCAACAAGAGAAGCTGCATGGCCACGTCGTGATGGTTTCGTTCAACATGGAAAAGTTTCCGTCCACAAAAGATCAAAGCAGCGGCTAGCTCTCGGTGGTGGTAGTCATGCAAAAAGCTTGCTGCGCATTCATTACCACATCCATAACTCGGTATCTCTAGTACCGCGTGACCGCCAGGAGCTTTATAAAATCTGCAGCAACTTGCCATTTTCAGGACGAATCTCTTGGGCTCGTTGCCAGGCGCTTGTGTTCCTCCACGTGAACGCTGAGGAATCTTCGTGGGTTGCGATAGAATATGTCGTTGTGGAGGTCTTGAGCAGCAGGAAGATTTTACACTACAGTCTAGCTTTGTACTGGGATGGTCGCTAAGAGATTTCTGAGTTTTGTGAGTGATAGAGAATTGAATTACAACTCGAGGGAAGCTTACGTACGTTGCCGAGAAACTTTGTGATCTTCTAGTGTGTGAGAGATCTGGAACTTTGGGAATCTGATTTAGCAGCAGCAAAGGTCGAGTTATCGATTTGATAATGGCGAGGCCTGCATTTGGACATGGAGAGGAAATCTCGTCGCCTGACGCGCTGAGAGGCACTTTGGCAGAATTTATCGCCCTCTTCTTCTTCGTGTTCGTCGGAGTGGGATCATCGATGTCGTACCAGAAGATCCACGGTTCCGGGGATCTGGGTGCTGGCGGTCTTCTCATCATCGCCATCGCCCACGGGATTGCGCTCGCGGTTCTCGTCGCCGCCACGTCCCACATTTCAGGCGGGCACGTTAACCCTGCAGTGTCGCTAGCGCTCGCGTTGGCGGGCCAGATCACGATTGTCAGATTGATCATGTACTGGATTGCGCAGTTACTCGGCGCGGTGGCAGGAGCTTGGGTGTTGCAAAAGCTGACGACAGGAGAGCCGGTTTCGGTGCACACGGTCGGCGTCGGGGAAACGGTCTTTGGAGCTATGTCAATGGAGGCCATCCTCACTTTCGCGCTGGTCTTCGTGGTCTTTGCGACAGGCGTAGATCCCAAGAGGGGGAACATCGGAGTGATCGCTCCCCTCGCTATCGGGTTCACGGTGTTGGTGAATATTTTGGTAGGCGCTCCGTATACCGGCGGATCGATGAATCCAGCGCGCAGCTTCGGACCCGCGATTGTGGAGTGGGACTTCACCAACCACTGGGTGTATTGGGTTGGCCCGTTCCTCGGCGCCGCCGTTGCAGCCGCGATCTATGACGGAATTTTCTTGAACCCAGCAACGGTGCATACTCATAGTGCCATCCCGGAGGTCTTCTAACTATGAAATGAATGTGAATCTGTGAGATAGATTGTGGAATCTGTGATCGTGCAATGTGTTGCAACTGAGAAAGAATAATACAATAGTTCAAATGGCGATCGGACAATATGAAATTTTGTCAGGTTGCTAACGCAAAAGACAATATAGTCTGTGCAAAAGACAATCTAGTGTGTACAAAGGCTCGACTCTCTGAGAACTTCCGGGTACTCGGGTTGTGCATTGTACTTCAACAATAGTCCTGCTTTTCTCGTGATGTTAAAACTGTGAACTCTCAGAAATCATTATAAGTAGGTGCTCATGATAGGTACTTCTTGAAGCTTAAATCAACAGCGATCGACCTGAGTGTTCTTGTGGTGTGGACGTGGAATAAAGAGGCTTGCTTCTTTGTCATCAGTCTTTTGCAATTTGCGAAGCGTTGAACCTGCCTAGGACAAAATACATGTGTGCAAGCTTCTCTTTGTACATGGTCGGTCACATGTCCATCATAATTACAAACAAAACTGTCTTGTTAACAAAATTTCCTCTTGCAGCAGTTGAAGATTGTTTCGATTTCAAATACAGATCAGTACTATCAGGAGCAACCCGGTAGCGGATCAGCACATTCAATTGCATCTTGTTATGATGAGAATCTTCTTCTTGAATTCGTGGACTACAGCTCGATGGATTTGTAAGTAGCAGTTTTGTTCATGCGAAAAGGTTTTGTAAATAGTCGACGCTGAGCAGCAACTTCTCGATCGATCTTTCTTTGAGCTGGTTGTTCAAAATCTTTCATTTGAACAGCTGTGACAGTCTTCATCAGTAGGTCTCGACTTTCGAGTTCGATGTAAAGGAACAGTAGCATATGAACATGGTCTCATATACATGTGATCACATGAAGATGGTTTGCAATTCAGTTGTGAAACTGGAGAGTTTTCGTGTATAGTTGGGAATTTCTTCTTCCTGGCAAAAGATTAGTTTGCTCTTGCAACGGCCTCAAGTGGGTCTTGATCTAAAACGACTTAAATTGTTGAGGAAGCTTGAGATGCAGCTAGTGATATTCTTACCGGCGACCTGCAGGACAGAGGTCTTGAATTTAGACTATGGAAAGATTCGCAAGTAATTTGTAGCCATACAGCTTCACGTACGAGTACGCAGTTCTGAGAGTACGTTCTTCAAGGCATTGATCTAGCTGCAGTTGCTTTCACGAACTCACAGCTGTCGAACGTATCGCTAGCTGTTGTGCTTTTGCAGTGGCATGGAATGACAGCTTCGTTCCATTGTTCGGGTGGTGGGATGCAATAACAGATCGTGAGAAGAATTATGGCTGGAATGGCACCGCCTTCAGATGAATCTAGTACAGGGGTATTAATAAGGCCGAACGCCCGGCGGAATGCGGTCACATCGGAGCCCACTTCGAACATTTTTCCGAAGGTTTGTTTTTTCAATTCATGTCCCTTGCAACTCTCTTTCTTGAAAAACTCTTCACTTTTTATCTTCTAATAGGGTTGAAACTCGAGTTGCAGTAAGAACTTCTTGAATGGAATGTTCGAGATCAGTAGCTAGCTAGCTGTGAGGAATAAATTGCATAGAGAATTGAATTCATCGTATAACTATGCGCGTGGACTGAATCATTAATTCGATGTTGGCTCAGTTCGCGAAAGGGGATAGAGTTCAAATCATGAACCCGTCTGACAGACGCCAGAGAGCAGGCATAGCCGAGGTTCGCGGATTAGCAGGGGAGCCTGACAAGTTACGAGGTCACGCCGGGGCTTGCATAGAGGAGGGTTGGTACGAGGTATTTGTGATCGAAGTGATGATACCCACAATCCCACTGCCGGCTCCAAGACCTGACAATGAGCCCCCACAAATCACACTGCAGAATGTGAAGGGCTCCCTACGCTTTGGGAGGAGAGAAACATGAAGAAGCAACAAAACCATTGATCATAATCAGCTGCAACATGTAGCAGCGCAGCAAGCCTTCGACCCAGTGTATAATTTCCGATTACCAAAAGCACCACATTGCATCAGACTTGCTTGGGAGAGCTAAGTTACATGTACTGAATATCTGCTGCACTTTGTAGATGCCATGTCTCGTCTTGTATTGAAGTAGTTACCAGTACTAGTACATAGTGGTGGTGGTGGTGGTACGCATCGTGGATTTTCAGCGAAATTGCTCCCCGTTTTCGGAATTGATAATTTCACATCATTCCTGTTCTGATGTACATTTTGAAGGATTTTCTAGTCACGCCAAATTGCTAGATGCTCGCGGCTGTCTCCTTTGCACTTGTTGCCATCCAAGCTGGAGTGCACGAGGCTCTGGAAAAATGTGTTCTCTTTCTGGAAAATGGCAGAATTTCCCCTCAAAATCCTTGGTTGTGCTATGGAATCGGCCCAGTGGCTATACGAATATTCCCCCTTAATATGAAACGGGCCCTTTCCACCTAGGAACTGTGCCCGAGTCCGGTAGGGTGAGATGCCGCTCTGTGTAGTGATCTTGGGTTCAGGTACCTGGGTTTGTTCCAGAGCGGTCTTCGCCACTGTTGATTCTCATTGCTGTACATTTATCTACCGTTGATTTCCATCACAAATAGAATTCACAGAACGATAAATTGGAACCAGCTGATGAACTACACTACCACCTTGGAAAAATCCTACAAAAGTACATGAATAGGACAGCAAAAGGCCTTAGAGTCATCAACTACTTAATTTTTCCAACAAAATGTGTCGTTTTGGGGTTTAGGATTCTTTTGTTTCTCTAGTGTAAATTCCACTAATCTTACTATTTAATGGAAAAAATTTCCATATCACAACTCTCATCAAAAAGAAAAAATCCTCGTTAGATATGGAGTCTGGCAAACTTTTGGCCTGCTCTGATTATAAGAATGGAAGGATCTTGTCCTGAAACTGAAATAAATTTTTGGTACAGTTGCAAGCAAAGCCCTATTCTTCCATTTTGTTGGATCCCTAGGTTAAATAGGTTTGTTCATCTTGTTTGCCAAAAAACAATGATGTCAGTTGCTTGCAAGATGAAACAATGTCAACAACAGCAATAGCTTGACAATGGCACCATAGATGACAGCAATAAAAACATTGTAAAAATCTTACCAAAGAAATTAGCCTACTCACTTTTAACCTTTTCATATTTATGTAAAATATTATGTTCATTTTAAGTTGATCTTCAAAATCAATAGCTTAAAAAATATTCAATCTTTTTGAGCACCTAACATAAGTCTCTTCTAAGGTTGCAACACTCAAAACAACGACATGTTGCTACCTACAAACTATCATCATTTTATTCATTGAATGAACTATGTACAACAAGTAGCTACTCACGTGATATCTCTGGCCTAGCTCATGGTTTTTAGGTGCATGTGAATTCAACTCCATTTTGCAAAGGAATTGGTCATTCTTTCCAAATCAACTAAAGTTCAAATAGGAAATGTTCACAGAAATGTGGGACCAAATGAGCTTTGCACCATTAGGCACTTTCCATAAAGGGCTAAGCTAATAAAAACACCAGAGAGGACGCTTAAATGTGTGACAAGAATTACATTACAAATTGTAGTTTGTACATTGAGTTGTCTTTTGACAAATAATTTAGATTAAAGGAAGTACCTGTAGAGTTACAACAAAAGGTTGTTTCCTTGATAATCCAGCAATTATGACCTTTAAAAGTCACTACTGTGATGTTGGGTCACTACTATGATGTTGGATGAAAATTTCTCAATACCCTCACCCCATCCACATGCCATCCAAAATATGCATGTCCAAGAACTCTAAAGCAAATAAATTCATAATATCATAGATCTCACCTCGAGTGGAAAACAATCAAATTAAGGTTGGATGTGAAAGTTTTTGGCCACAATAAGTCTTTAGTGAAAATGTTTGTGTCCATGGAGGTGAATAATAGATTGATTACATTTTCTTCAACTTTATTTTCAAAGATTATGATATTTTATTTCAATATGTTTAAAATTTAATCGTGAAATTGTGAATTTAATTGTCAATTGATTGGACAAAAAGATATTAGTGGAACCTTGTTGAGGAAAACCACAAGCAACATAGTTGACGAAGCAATTGAAATTTCTTATTAGTTATGGTTAGCTACCTTTAGGTTTGTTAAGTGATATTGGTAATAAAATTTAAATTTGACAACAAATAGAACTCTAAAAGCTTAGGGCACATTCTCTAATTTCTCATATTTAAAATAAGGTGTGAGAACTTCAAAATGCCTTGGTTAAAGCAACATATTTCACATGCATTTCCCTATCTTCTCAATTACATAATTTAACAAAGAATGTGATTAACGTAATTTTGAATCAAAATTAGATCATGGATTCATTGGAAGCTCCGATAAAATTTATGATGACTTGAATTCCTGCAATAGGCACACTTATGTATATATATATATATATACACACACCATAAATTTCAATATTTTTTGGGTGAAATTGAGACAATTTGTTGTCTAGTGACTTTAAGGGCTAATAAATCATGGGAAATTGGGCCAAATTGAAGATGAAATAACACTTTCTTGCAGCTCTCATTCAAAGCTTCTCAAGGTTATGAAATTGTGATTTATGTTTCATGCACAAATTGACGTTTAACTCCTACAAAACAACTTTGTATCAAAAATTAAAGCTAAAAAAAAGTATATGTCTTCAAGATTTTTTCATTAAAACCAAAGATCACTAATTTGAAAGTGGTCTACCTATTCTTTAAAACCTTGCCCCAAAAATCAAAACTCTTTATGAATCCTAACTCCCAATGTGGGAGTGCAACTTGAAACTCTTGAGAGTGTCTTTCTTTGATTTCCAAACATTTTCATTCTTATTTGAGTGAGTGTTCCATTTTCATCAAGTCTCCAACTTTCCTTTAGGAATTCTAAATTGTTTTGCCCCAACCTTGGTCACTAGTCCAAAGTTTAAAGTTCAAACATTAGGAAATAAAAAAGCAGTGGGTGTGGGAACCCAATAATTTGTCTCTAGGTTTTGGAGGTTTGTGCTCATAAAGGAAGATACCTCAAAGCTTGCAATTTGGTGGAAAAATCATGTGCTTGTACATTTATTTGTTTTGTAGTTGTGTGTGAGTGTGCAATTTTTAAAAATATATATTTTGATGTGAACTTCACAATATGAAAGTGTATGTTGTTTGAGAGATGAAAGCTTTCTTGTGGTTGTCCCCAAAGATTTAGGTGGTTGAGGGGAAACTTAGAATGCAAAAAAGATAATCTCCAATAATCGTTGCCATGAAAAAGAAGTCAAGCATGCCAGATTCTGATGCTGGGTCACATCAGGGAACTTTTATCGTGAAAGGTATTGGATTGCAGACATTTCAATGCTGTGCAAATGATAAAATTTTGAAAAAACTGAAAGATAAGCAAACAATTCTAGGAAATAATTTCCTCAGGTTTCCTAAAGGTACATTGAGCACCTATCAAAAGGCAGACAAAGAAACAAATAAATAAACATCACATAAACATACATATGTCATGAGCAATGGCCTACTACTGTAAGAAAAACAATATCCTGTTGAAGTGATTCCTTTTGTCCGGATAGCAAATCCAAAAAGTTGTCCTTAGGTGTTCTTACTGTGCATCAGAGGTGTACACAATCTGTGTATTCCTCTCTTATGAGTTCTCCAGTGTGCAACGTTATAAAAATCATGTGCTTTCAGCAAAATCATAGCTTGGAACATACAATTTATCAGGAACCCTTTTGGTGAGAGGCTGTTTGTTTCTTATAAGACATGGTGTTCATCACACAACTTGTTCTCTGGTCACTGGTGTTGTTAATGACATGCTTTATTTTGAATTCTTAATCTTCAGGAACTCATGATCATAGTTTTCGAGAATTTGGTAGAGGTGAGGTGGTGATAAACCTATATTTTTATACACTTTACATATACCATTCATCCTGGACTGATTAGGTACCTGTTGAAAACCTTGAGACAGTTATACTCAAGATTAAGAATGAAGAAGAATGGATTAAGTACTATGGAATGGTTGAGCCCTGCCTATCATGTTGGGTAAGGTATCAGGCAAGCCTGTTAGTGTGAGTTAGGCAACACACCCAATATAATGGCCAGGGCAAGGCCATTCCATGACATTAAGGTTTGGGGTGGCACATTCAACAATCTTTCAAAAATTCATGTCACATTTTGGTCACTATTTTGAGTGTATTATCATCAATGGAAGATTATTTCATGTAATGTGGTCACAAAAATGATATGATCTCCCACCCCAGACCTTAATATACTTACTGAAAAGCATTCATGTAATTTAGACTGAAGATTGAACATGCACCTCATTTCTAAACCTGTGTAAAACTTTGTGTAGCTCTCAGTACACTGTGTTTCTGGTGACATGGGCTACTGCACAAGATGACAAAGGACCTTATATGTTTTCTTAGGACTTTTTCACATACAGCTTGACATTAATCTTTGAAGCTTAGATATTCTTGCATATTTTTTGACAATAGGTTTTCCAGGAACCTAATTTGATTTCTAAATGTTTGTACCTCCAAAGTGATAAGAAAAAAGTCTTATTTTGAACCAGGATGTCATTTTTTTAGAAATGTTCTAGTTAACCTCTGGTGATTGGCATTAGAGATAGACATGTACAACTGCTGCAGCACTGCACCATCTGGAGCATTCAAGGCAAACCATCTTGCAACAACAGTAAGTGTTTCTCTTCTTCTCTATCTCTGTGTTCATGTTTCATACGGGTCATTCTGTTTTTTGTCAATTTCTGGATGTAGCAGGAGTGGTGATCTTCCATAGATTTAGCAAAATTTGGCTATAAACAACATGTGAATGATAATAAAAATTTAAGCATCCTTCTATATTGTTGGCCACCTACTGGAACCTGATATAGAATCTAGCAATTTAAACAAAAAGATTAGCCCAAAAAACACTAATTTTTTGGATTGGTGAGAAAAAATTCACCAAAAGAAAAAAAAAACCACTGGTTATACTGTCACCTGCCTTGACCTCATGATTTCTTATGCTTGAACTCCAATTGCTCCATCTGAACTGGGCATGATTCAGCCAGCAAGTACAATCTCATGATCATGACAGAGCTTTGTGTCCAAAGTTCTACTGCTTTGCAACAATGACTGACCATGGATTTCACCTTTTACAGTGTCCATTGCTGTGGAGCTTCAGCAAGCACCTTGAAGTGCAGTAATTAAAGTCTTCTTCCTTCATTCTGCTCGTTAAATTCAGTTGTCTCACAAAATTGTACTGCTCATAATCTTCTGAAGACTTGCCTATATGTCATGATCTGTTGCCTATATCTTTTAACTCATTCTAAACTATTGTGGATCTCAGATGCAGCGGCGGTGGTGGCCCTGATAGCAATTCAATTCTAACAATGATTTCTCTTCAGTTCTCAGGTCTACACTCCCTTGGATAATGTGTCAGTTCTATGTACTGAAGAGGTTGGTTAGTATAAAATGGATTTCAATGTGTATGCTTTCTGCAAATTCTGAACTTGCACATGTTCATTTACAAGTACAGATAAGGATTTTAGCAGTGAAGAAATTGTATAAGAGTACAGGAGGCAATACATGCAACCACTCAGGTGGCTAGCTAAGTTCCATGTGAGTCTAAAGTACTGGAGATTAATACCCCATTGCTTGTGACAAACTCTGCACAACTTTGCTGTCTTCTAAAATTTCTGATAAATTGTTTTTTAAAGACTGCAATATTGTAATGCAAAATTTGTTAAGCACGAGATACAAAGCTCTGAACATTGCTGTGAAATGATGCAAAAACAGGGGAAAGGATTCCCAACTGAATTTTAAGATCTCTAGGTAAGTTTAGTTTTTGGACACCACACATGATTTTCTGCAACAAGAAGTTCCACAGTTGATAGATCTCTCCTTTTACACTAAGTTAAAGTTTCTTAGGTGCAATTTTCTTCAAGGGCATCACCAAAAAGCATTGGCATAAACAGCATTTGAAAATGATGTCAAAAAGAACTTAGAAATCGGCATCCTGCAATATCCAGGCTATATTTGCTACCCCCACGAATGTTCATCTTTGCAATGAACTTGGTTGAAGTCATCAACTGCTTGGCTGCCACATAATTCCCAGTTTCTTGAACCTGACATAGAGTGCCTGGGGGGCCACATGGAGAGAAGAAATGGTGATGAGCCCAAAGTGTAATGGTCAGTTTCTTCGATATAGTACATTGAATTCAAGAGGACTTAGATTCTTGTTCCTTCTGCACCTCATGCAGGAAAAGCTTAGTATCTGGATTGCACACAGAAGATGATACAATGAACAGCAATGAGAATTTTTGGCCCAATCCTAATCACAATGAGCAACAGAAATTGCAAAAAAACACTTAACGTGTGTTTTTCAAACCTCTCATCATATGATTGCTTCTGACATAATATTAGTGTTGGATCCAAGACTTGTGTCACAAATTCACAGAAGCTAGGATCAGGCGAAGTCTCTCACAGGCTGCACAGACCTGATCAGATCTCCAATAAAACAAACAGCAATGAGAATCTCTGCCAATTGATGCTAATCACAATGAGCAACAGAAATTGCACCTGAAAATTATGTGTTTGAACTCATGTCATATGCTCTAGCTTCTTACATAATATTAGAGTTTGATTGAAGTGTGGTACAAATTCTCAGAACTAGTAGAAGTCTCTCAGAGACTGCGAAGACCTGATCAGATCTCCAAGAAAACAAACAGCAATGAGAATTTCTGCCAATTGATCGGACTAATCACAATGAGAAAACAGAAATTGCACCCCAAAATTATGTGTTTGAACTCATGTTATATGCTGGATTCTGACATAATATTAGTGTTTGATTGAAGTGGCGCACAAATTCACAGAAGCTAGCTGGAACAGCAGAAGTCCAGAGTGCTGCAAAAAACTGATCAGATAGTCCAAGAAGAAAGTGTTTCTGAATGTACAACAGCACAGCTGATCCTGGATGATCTCCAAGAAGAAATCTAGTGAACTTTCTGATGTAGTACATAACCAGCTGATCATGAAATCTCGAAGAAGAAAGAGTGTAACTTATGAATGTACAACCTGCTCACGTCTGCAAGAAGAAAGCTGAGTGTTCATACGACTCACATAACTACCAGCTGATCAGATCTGCAAGAAGAAAGCTAGTGCACGTCTATGAATGTTTGAAGTGTACAGGATCCTGCACAGCTTTTCATTCAGTAAGGAGAAGCTTGCAAAAGAGTGGATTTGATGATTCTAGTTCTACACGAGTTGTGTTGCAGGGGCCCCGAGTGAGTAGCTAGACTGATCAATATCAGAAGCCTGAGATAAGTGAGAAGAGTGAGATCTTTTGCAATGTGCAATTGCACCTTGGACGGAGCTATGAAGCTCCGACATGGTGCTGCTGTTAGTATTGCAGGTTCTCCTGCCAGGACTGCTACCCTGCATGACCTGCAGTTTGGGACTGTTCTTCACTTTGAGACTCCTCATGCTCAGTTTGTTGCTGCTCAACTTTGGACTGCTGGTGGTGGAGTCCAGTACAGCACTCGGAAGCCGCGAGTGTTTTGCACCAGCCGGCGCGCTGTTATAGCTCACAGCGCTTCTGTCAGGTGCTAGCCTTGGACTGATATGAGACATCACCTGCTGCGCTGCTCCTCCCGATGAAGAGTAATTCAATGGGCGAACTTGAGTCTTCTCGATAGCTGGCATAGACTTCATGCGTACATGTTCGACGTCGTCAGCTGAAGCTGCGGGCGTGTACTTTGGACAATACTTAGGAATTTTTTCTTTAGCCTTTGGTGATGGGCGAGCCACTGTTGCAGTCTGCGACTGATCGTGCTTGCCATGAGGACTCGTTGCTCCATATGGCGGCTTGAGGATCTTCATGTACTGGAGCCAGTACTCTTGCATCTTGGACAGATTGGCTTGATCCCTAGTTCCCCGGCCATTTTTGTTGTCAAAAGTCGGAGGGAGGCATTCGCTGTAAACAGTGTAACCTGTGGCATGTTCCCTTCGATTTGACTCCTTGGTGGACGAGTGTTTTGCATTGATCCGGCTTTGTATCAATGCAGGGTTACTGCTGCGACCAGAAGCAAAAGCTCTGGTACCTTTGCAGCTGCTCGCAGTCGACGTTGCCGTGTACGAATGCCGCGAGGTTCTACGTGCGGGATCAGTTTCGTGTTGTTGTTGAGTGCAGGAGTGTCTGGAAACTCGACTCCAACTCATGGGATGTGTTGTCGCGGCATGGGTGCGGCGACTTTCGGAATACTGAATGGGTCTGGGATGCTCGGGCACGACATTCAAGCGCTCATCTCCACTAGATTTCGGCGACTTCTTGCCACCGAACAAGCCCTTCAGCTTGACAGCAATCCGAAGCCACAAAGGCTCGGGGCATGATGACTCAAGCTTGAGCTGTGTCACAGAGTCGTCTCGACGGGAGCTGGTATTATTCAGGTGGCCATTAGCTGCATCAGAGCTTGCCTGCTTCGTGCTTGATTCCTGATCTGAAATCGTCTGCTGGTCCTCGTCCCCTAGTGTTTCCCTCTCATGACCGGTGGACTCGCACGTGCTGCTGCTCCTGGAATCGAAACTGGAGCTCCTGGAATCCATCATCAAATCCGCCGGTGTATCGTTACTCGCCTTGGCGTAAACCTTGGAGTATGTCGGCTGTAAAACGGCCTGTGTACGACTGCCAGGATACTGCGGTTTGGTGAACACGGCATCCGAGTTACCCATTCTTCGGGAGATGAAATGCTCTTCTATCACCCAGGCTTTCTGGTCGTCATTCTTGGGAGTTTGCAGGAATCCCGAACGGCTCAGGGTCGGGGCCTCCAGCCTCCACGTTGGTTTCTCAGCGGAAGAAACGGTTCTCGTTACGGGTGCAGCAGCTACCGTTGTCTGCTCCGGGGTCACTTTCTTCACGGTGAACTCAAACTGGTCATGTAAGTGATGCGTGGAAATCGGGCGCGTACTTCCTCGCACCTGCATCGTACTCTTCCAACGCAGCTGCAGGCTCAAGGGTATATCGTAAAATTGCGAAACGACTTCCTCCTCGGCCCCGACTGCATGCTGATCTAATTCTTGATCTCGACTCCTGCCATCGCCCGCCACCATAGCCAATGTTCCTAGGCTAGAAGCTTGATCATACTTCAAAGAGAACCGTGCGGAGCCTTCTTCTGCACGTCGCTCGAACACGCCATCTCGCCTCGACGTTACGAATGTCTTGTACTCGTTTTCACCGCGGGACCACCTGTCTGTCGCCATCTCTGAACAAATTATCTGCAACCGTAGCTAGCGATCCAGACTAAAATTCTAGCTGGAGTTTGAGAATCTCCTCCCGGCCAGCTTCACGGACATGACGAATCTAAAATGTGATGAATTCCTAACGACGAAGTAGTTCGTTCAATTAGTCGCTCATGAGTACCAGAGCACTAGATCATCAATCAGCTTGCTCGATCCGCCTTCAAAGTGTTGATTTCTACTAGAATTCTAGAATGTATATCGTCCCCATTCCACCTGCATCCGGCCAGGATCCACCGCTCGCTGCGGTAGCTCAGCTAGCTCACTTCCTGCTTCTCTCTCACTCGAGCTCCTCGTGCATCAGTCACGAAATAAAAACAGCACCTATAACATGAGCCCCATCTAATCATGGTTTAGAAAATCTGCATCTCTCGAGAACACACAGCTGATCAAACCTTGACACTTTGTGCACTCGCTCAGGAAGAGCTGCTAGCTCATGAAAAAACAGCACCTATAACACGAGTCCCATCTGATCATGGTTGAGAAAATCATCTCTCAACAACACACAGTTGAAACCTTGAGACTTCGTGCACTCACTTAGGAAGAGGAGGTGCTAACTCATGAAAAAACTAAGAATACTAGTAGAAAGCACATTGCCGGATCAGCTCGAAACTCGCAGGATCGAGATCACCAAAAAAAGAACAAAAACCAAAACACGATCAGCACCTAATCTCAAGATTTTTCCACTACTAGAACTTATATCTAGAATTATGAGTGTAGCTACTTGCACTTAAAACAAGCATGATTCTCGTGCACTTCTTGAGAGTGCTTTGAACATACATATAAGCAAAGCTTTAATCATGAGGCTTAGAGTTCATCTAGTTCATATTCAACCGTAAAGGACTGACTGCTTAATAACCGCTCTGTGCATAGGCGACATTGGACTGCATTGTTTCTAAAACAAACAAAAAGAAAGCTTTGTACTCAGAGTTGCCTGACTGAAAGTGCGATACTATAAGTCTAGTAAAAGCTGGACTTTCTTGTAACGACTAGGAAAACAAAGAGACAAACTGCTAAGTGGCGGTTTATACAAGTTTGATTTCTTGCAGGACCATGGCATATGAAACCTCATGTGGTGCCCTGCCTTTTTTTTATGGGACCATGGCATTGAAGCCCATGAGCCATGGCCCAAGAGCCTTTAGGAACACGTGGTACCCTGCTTTTTGGATAAGACCGTGGCAAAGCCCATGAGCAAATGACTCAGAGGCTTTTGTTCCTAGTGTAAACCAGTGTTGGTCCGGTTTATAGGCCTGTGCATGGTAGCAAGGACCTTACCAGGCTGGTATGAGCCAAGGCAATATAACCAGCCTTATACCAGTACCAGCCTGAATGTAAGGACTTGAGGTAATACCAGTCTTGCACCAGTTTTATGGGTCTCAATACCAGGTATATAATACACCGTCAACTTGGGGTGCACGTAGTGTCCCAGGACCCACGCACCTAAGGTCAATTTGAGGTGTATGGAGTGATACTCCCCACCGCCTGCACCTCAAATTGACTCTGCCAATTTCATGTTCATCTCCAGTTTACAGCTTGACTTATATGTACTAATTTGTTTCTAGCGGACTCAAGTGTGATCATTTCTACCACTTTGAGAGTCTGGTGAGGACCCATTGTATTATGAAATTTCCTTCTTCTTCTTCCTCTATATGTCTCGCATTGTATACTGTTTGGTACTACAACATGTAACTTTCTTGTGCCAGGAGTTGGAAGCTTTTAAATTGCAACACCCAATGCACACACATGACTGCAAAACTCACCAACTTATATTTTCCCTCTTTTAGCAATACGAAATGCACACATGTCATATGCCAATGTAACCAACTTTCTATTTCCCCAGGTCGGGTTTGATGATAACAGCGAACCACACTTTGTTAGGATAAATTTCTTTACTAATCAATTTGCATCTGTTCTCAAGAATTGCAAGAAGTCAAGGTTATGATCAAGAGAAGCCATATGAGTGCATTTCAATCATGTGTTGATCAATTCAAACCCCTCAATTGTCTTGCTGGGGATTTTTTTTCCCCTGTGCAAGCGTGATTGGGTTGTATGTCCTTGTGTATTTTATATCATAGTATACTATGATTATAAGTTAGAGATGAAGACCTTGTATTAAAGAGTAGAAAAGTGACCAAAGTTCATTCTCAAAGAGACAAGTACGACAGGACCTGCAAAGACCTGATCAGGCTGTGAGGTCTGTATGTCTGTATGCAAAACGCCAGGGGAACCAAAGATGCTCTTGTCTCTAAGTGATTAGGATTTTGTTGTGCATCGGGCGAGTACATCAAAACATACTATACTAGATCCCCACAGTATTTTGGGTTTGATGGTCTTGTTCCCTCACATGTTGCCAATAATGTGCCTAATTGTGTTCCCAATGTGTTTCCATGTAGTCCAGCTTAAACTTAACCCACATGCTTTTCCATGTGTTCCATATGTTGTTCTCACAGTTTCCATTTGTTCCCTGTGTGCATTCTCAAATTTTACCATATGCTTTGCCAAATGTTCTTCATGTTATTCCTCTTAGTTCTCATGTGTACCCATGCTGTTCCCAATAGTGGCAAGTTTAATGATTAATCCCATATTCCTTACTCAAAGTCTGGCCAGGGTGAACCAGCACCTGTGTTGGTACCTTCACCTCAAAAGTGAGGCCTCCTCATGCCCATAAGAAGCCCCAAAATTGTTAGATTTGAATTCAGAGGCCCTGATTTAGTCTAAGGACGGAATATTTTTAAGATTTATAAATAATTTAAATAGATTTTGGGATTTTTTCCATGGTACCAAGCTGGGTGCTGGTTCACCCATAGCGTCAATGTTTTTAGCTTACATAAGTGGGCCAATGAGAGGGCTTTGCCAATTCTATCATGGAAGTGTCTAAAGTGTGGATTAGTCGTGGGTACATCCTAAGTTCCAATCGTTTTATTTGTCTCATGGGCCTCATTAATTGACCCATGTCGCTCCTAATCACGCTATTCAAAACAATTGCAAACTGCACGATGTAGCATCTTAATAAGTTGAACAGTTAAAACTGATGAGGGGAGGGACAGTCCAATTCAGTTCCTGATGAGGGGGAGAAAAAGTTCAATCCAGTTCTGCTGGGGAGTATAATTGGACTATAGCATAAGTTGAGAGGCCATTTAAATGTCACCACCTGGGCCAATCATTATGACTTGCCAATTAAATGGAGTCATTGTTTTAGGAGTTGCAGTGGTTTTTATTTTGGCGGAATTTCTCCACTTGGTGGCACAAAAAAAGGGAGCTGTAAGTCCTACAAGTGATTTTTGGAGCCAAATTTTCTACATTTCAAGGGGAAAAAAAAGGTTGAAGTGGCCAGATTTAGACCAATAGTACATAGGGTAGACAGCTGGTGACTGAACACTTAAGTGCTCAGAGGGGGCTGGATCCAAGGGGAGGGCTCTTTTGTTTCTGCTGTCCAAACAAAACCTAAATCTCTCCTCTTGCTGCATCTGACACATTGACAATTGTCGAAAACAGAGTAGAAACAAGAAAGGTAAGGGGAGTCAAGAACTCGAAAAAAACAAACCACCAAACATTACAAAGGCCAATTCTCAAACACCCAAAAAATCCTTATATACTGCTTTGTTGTTATTAAAGTTCCAAGATTATTTGTAAAACTTCAGATGGTGCTCCTATAGCACTTTAAATCATTTGAAATAAGAAAGTCATGAGGTTTGAAAGTAAGAGAGGACTAAAAAGAAAAAAAAAACGTTTTGTAAGTTGGAAAGCTTTTTTTTTTTCTTGTTATTTTTCTATTACTCCTTTTCCTTTGCATTTCAAAGATGATTTTTAAAGCTTGATTAAGCACTCCCTTGACATTTTAAATCACTGAAAATGAAGCACATATGATATAAATAAGTGTTCGATCATAGGCAAATGATCAAGGATGGCTGGTCTACCCTATAAGGCTTTCAAAACACTTCTACCTTCTCTGTGACATGTAGCCAAATTTGGCTTAGTCTTCATGTGGAGGATCTTGTGTCCACCTACCTCATGGAATTGGAAAAGCAAAACCTGTTACTGAGAATTATGGAAACCACCGGACGAGCTGCACATTTACAGGTTGAAATCCGAGTTCACCTTATTTCAAGGCTGTACTTTATTCCAAGTACAATGTAGAAGACATTTTACATCTGCACTGGCCATGCGAAGTTTTTTTTTGAATTTTGTGATGTTGCTCAAGTGGTGATCCTCCATAAATATATTTAGCCATATTTGGCAATGTTCACAATATGAAAGTAGACTGGTCCAGGCGGTTTGCTATGAGGAGTCTCTCACCTTTTATTGAGATAGGTGGTTTGTTATTAATGGTCTTCATCAATTACAATCTGTTTAAGTGTGAGGCTTGAGAAACAATACATTAGCCTTTGGGAATGTGAAAAGTATTGTTGAAGGCTCAAATACCAGGTATAGTGAAGATGCTCTTTTACATGTTTATGGCTTACCAGTCCCTCTGATTCCAAAGAACATTTCCCACAGGAATCGACCCAAGCCTGTTGAAATGTTTAAACAAACTGTATGCCCTTTGCTTCAGACAGATTGCCAACACCCACCTTTTCTGGTATGGCAGGATTCTCTCAAGGGGAAGAGTGGCTAACAAAGGCCATGATAGACATCAAATTCCAGTCCTGGTCATTGATGGTCCAACCCAATCATTTTGCTGATTGATGACCCAACCCAATCATTTTGAAATTCTCTCCATGAAAAAGAAAGGCAGAATTTCGTAGACGAATCAGCTGGACGTAGTATGAGAGCAAAAGAAAAGTATACTTAAAAAGAGACGGTTTGAAGCAACTACACATCTCACATACTTTGGAGTTTTATCAATGGGGACCCCATGACCTTGAATTGTTTAAAGACATTTTTGGGAATGCTGTGAACAACTATGGAGCCTCTATTGAAGGTTGAAAATATGAATGGAAGGACTTTGGAATGTCTTTGAAAATCTTAATGGAAACAATTTAGGTCACTTTGTTGAGCATTTTGGACATCAATCATTGGTTGAAACAAGTTACACCTGTGGATTTCTTTGAAGAAGTTGGACATGGGAAACATCAGTACATGTAAGGAATCAACTTTAATTAATCATTGGCACCACTAATGGAAGCATCATGAACAACTATGTGAAGTTTCATTGTGACAAGATTGCAAACTTTGAGAATAGTAGGCAATATTTGTTTGCATTGGGACCATCATTATGGACTTATGTGCAGTCCATTAACCATGTAGGAGTGAAAGATCTAAAATGAGCAATTTTAGGATGACCTAAAGATATTCATAACAAATATATATATAAATGAATTTATAATACATGGCACAAGTTGGATGAAATGCCATTATAATCCACGGCATTTCATCCAAATCAAGAAAAGGGAACACAAACTCTGAGGTTTTTATTAATGATTTGAATTCTAGCAATCGTTTATGATGCAACAATATAATTCAGAGAGCTGTATGGTAATGTTAAGCTCATTGATAGAAGACTGGGTCATGTAGTGGAGAGCACAATAATTCTAAAACTCAAATGCCTCAAGGAGCCAAAATCAAGCCTCAAAACAAACATAAAAGGATACTAGAACCTGGTTAAATTTTCTCTCCATACAAAAAATGAAGGAAATTTCTATTAAAGATTATTTTCTGAAAATTGTTTGCAAGCTGAATCACCTTCCCCAAAAAATTAGTTTTTATTTTATTGAATTTGCAAGGAGATTTTTATTGAATATTCAATAACTTATGTACTATAGGTCTACTTGTTGCAATCACATCAGTGCACATCTAGGTACTCATCAAGAGCATTGTGGTTTGGAAGATATCTCAACATAACAAGACAAATAACCTACCTTCCTTCATAGTAGAATACCTGCCAACACTGATTATAACATGATACTAGAGAAGGGGGACGCCTTATGGGTCCAGTTCTGCCAGGTATGGACGCCTTGTGTGCTCAGTTCTGCCAGGTATTTGCAGAGGTGCGCCTGGCAAAATGGGTACCATAGGGCCCATTCCAGCGAATGACTGAGTGTACCTGGCCAAACGTCCTTCATAGGGCCCATTCTATAGTGTCAGGAGGAGCACTGCCAGAATCAGCTGGGCCTGCCGATTCTGCTAGGGCAAGTGATATGGCCTATGCAGTGCCAAAAATAGCCACTCGGAAGCCACAATTAGACACAAGGGACCTTAACAGGATCCAGCATTTATCGTAAATGGAATTCAATTTTTGATAAATCAAACAAGAACAGTAGCCTTGTCTGGATCAGCGACAGCATCTAAAGCTAAGGACTAAGTACGAGAAATTCTACTCAGGAACCTGCAAAAAGGTTGTGATTGCAGGCTGCTCCAGTCTTTAAGGATAAAATCAACATTTCAACATTTGTGGAACCATCTATGGTGTACTCCAGGAATGTCCCCCACCAGTGGGCTTTACCCATTATAAAACATGAGGTGAAGGTTATCATGAACCTAAACATAAGTAGATCATGACACAGAGGAGATGCAATCTTATGCCTGTATAAGAAAGTGTAAGATCCCTCCCACTGTTAAAAAATTAGGTGTAATATCCTTCCTCTTTTCTACAAGGGAAATTCACAGATGCCCTCCAAATACATATAGGGGGAAGGTTTGCTTTCAAGGGCCTCCCCTAATTTGAGGGTCATAGCCTTGAGGGCAGTAGCTCAATGTGTAGGCCCAAAAATTAGGGGAGGTCCATTAGAGCAGGCCTTCCCAAGCGTAAGGCACGAAAGCTTTTTTATTTGAATGCCAGAAGGTCTGTATGTGATCAGCAGAAGGGTACTTCATTTAACAAATGAATCTTTAGTGGGGGGGAAGTGCTTTCAAATACATAGAAAAAAACCTTGAAATACTTTACATACATCATATTTGTGTGCATGAAGTTCTTAAGTTGTTCTTTGCATGGATTTTAGTCATATATGCTTCATACTGTTCTGTCAGAAATTTGATATCAAGGCCTCATGAATATAAGATGGATTTGTCCCCTTCACTTATAATCTATTGCTTTGATGCTGGACACTTTCAGCGGCCAGATTTGGCATTTTAGAACCCAATTTCAAGGGCTCTTGACTACATTCCCTTCCCTCTTGCTGTATTGTTTGTTGCACAGAAAAGACCCAACAATACAAATTCCCTCGTGTCAGTTACCACAGGTCTTTCTGCAAGCTGTTGATGGTTCTTGTGGGTTAAGGCCAGTTCTTTTAAAAATTCTGAAGACTGTTGTTGGTTACCCTTTACTTATCACATTGCAACTACAGGTCAATTATGACACCCGCAACATAGCACCAAGTTCTTAGTTGATCTTTGTGTTTAACATGCAAATGAAATGATGAACATATATATTATAAAACTATTGCAGTACTCTTCAACCTCTATGCATATGCATATATATCTGTTCAAAGCATCATGCCAAGAGCCCAAGTGGTTGGGATTCATGATCACCTTGCAAGTTGTTGTTGTTGTGGGTTTGACCTTTGAAACAGGAGATGGATTGTTTTGTGGTTGATCCTATCACAAAAGCCATGTAGCAAAAGATGAAATGCTAGTACCTTCTCATTACCCAAACTGAAAGTTATCTGACCACCACTTAAAGCCAATATCAGAACTGGGATGGTTTTATTTTTAAAATGTAGAATTTAGATACCCAGCCAGGGTATCAAAATTTTAAAATTTTGTTTCAAGTCATTCTCAACCTTGTCAGTTCTCACCTTTCTACTCAATTTTTTTTATTTTATTCTTCCAGCTGGTTCCCAATCCCACCAATTCTTACCTTTCTAATAATACTCAAGTATCTACAACCAGTTTTCTAAACAATTTAATTTAGAATTGTAATGTTTATAACAACGTTATTCTCAAATTCATACGAAAATTCTCAAATATTACACAAAAATATTTGTCTCCAAATGAACCTTCAAATTCCTCTATTTTTTCTTCCAAGTCAACTTACATTCCAATCAACTCAACCAAGTTAAAAGAACGCTCACAACTAGTCCTTTAATCATGTGACTGATTTTTACTTACAAATGTCAATCATTTAAAATTATGTAATTGAAGTCAACATCTCCTTAAATTAGTAAGTGTTTCAACAAGGGAATGAGATCCCTATGTTTCAATTTACGATCAAAATTCTAATGAACACAACAACCAATTCTTTATACTTGCAACCTACATGTTTATACTTGGTTGACATAGGTTGCTAAGGCTAGTAAATAGGTAGCCAAGATTTACTATGGGGTGTAAATAGTCTAAAGGAGCCAAGGGCATCAAGGTCAAAGTCCTTGCCAAGGACTACATTTGCAATGTGGTATTCCTTTGTGAATTTATTTTCTTATTAAATTCCTATTCAATTTACAACTATGTGCTAGATATAATATTTTTTGGTTACATAGACTTGGTATATATCATTTATATTATGCACCCATGCTTTGATTAACATAAAAATGAATAATTGTTGTTAAAGACCCATTCTCAAAACTCATTATTTTCAATGTCAAAAACATGTTTGAAACAAATGTGTTCAAATATGTTTTTGAATGAATTTCACCAAAAAATTTCTTAATTATCAATATTAAGATCTTCTCCAAATTATTTTGAAAAGGAATAATGCACATTTGATTAAAAAAAAGGATGTTTGAAGAAAAAACGTTATTTAAAATTATTTTGAACACATAAAAGAACTTTTCAAACATCATCATTTGCATCAAGTTATGAATGTCAAAACTTTACAAGTAATGGAACCTAAAAGAAAAACATGAAAATCCAATTTATAAGGACTTGCTATTAAATGGTTATTAATCAATTGAATTGTCAACTAAATCTAATGTTTTAGAAGATGATGCATGGAGCTTGTTTCTGAATCATTACAAAACATTTTGATTTTGCCCAACATTATATTTCATGTTTGTATGGAATATTAAGGAGCAAAGGACTTAAAGACTAGGTCAAAACTCAATTTACAACTTCATATTTTCAATTTTTGATGATGTAATATGATAACAATAAGCAAATCAAACATTTTCATGTTAGTGGAATCTTTGTGCAACATTTGACATAAAAACTAAAACCTACAATGGAAGATAAGAACACAAAATTTCATTTTGTAATCCTCGTAAGTATTCATGTAACATGTAATTTGTATAAATTAATTCAGGCATTTAAATACTTGTAATATTATGAATAGTTGTCCATTGGGACATTGGTTGTGCATTTGGTTTTACATGAATTTGTGTGCATAATGAACTTAGTTTCGAATAATCAATTTAAATGACCAGAAGGTAGTGACTTCATTGAATTCATGGATGAGTTTAAAGATATGTGCCTTTCCATCATCCATGGTGCCATAGATGTTATGCATATTCATGTGGTTTTTTTATTTGACTATTATTCCAAATCAAAATGTTATAGCATTCAAATACAAACAATTGTGGACCATTGCAAGAGGTTTTGGGATGTGCTTTTTGTGATTTTTGCTCTATCAATGATGCTTGAATCATTAGACTTTTTTCCTTATACCACAAACCCATTAAAAGCCACTAAAGGAAATTTGTTTGTTGTTGACACAAGACAATAAGGTATAAGGCCTTGCATTTTAGGGACAACAGTTATCCCTTGTTGCCATGGTTGATGGCATAATGTCACAAATAAATAGGGGTACATGCCACATTGTTATCAAAACTTTATATACAATTATTCACTTATTGTGCCATGACAAAAAAAAAAGTTGAAAATTATTTTGGAATCCTAAAAAGATGTTAAGGGAGCTTTTACAAAAGACGAACTTACATATCATTTTCTTACTCTATGTTGTCATTTGTTATTAGGTCAAATTTGATTAAATGGAGTTATTTTGTGTTACAACCATGCCACTCCTTAATTTCCATTGTGGTAATAATTATCCAAATTGACATAGAAAGTTTTGAATGAACTTGTATAATAATAATATTCCAAATGTACTATGGGAACATTCACTAGAAGAAATCATGTCCTTTGTAACCAAGAAATCAATGACTAAAAGTCCTAAATAACTCTATAAATTACTACAATCATATAATATAACTTTGAATCCTACTTGGATAAAACATTAGTCATAAATTAGTTGAGTAAATGATTGGTGGATGATAATATGTATTAGAATGTAAGATGTCATCCTTTTGTTGCTTCATCCAAACGTCATCCATATCGAAAAATAGAGCGACATGGAAGTCCAGTTGTCAATAACGAGTCATAATAATGACATCACACACTATTTTTGATTGCAATGTATGACTATGACTATGAAACATGGACGATTTGACTTAGATAATGTGGGAGGTGTTGTCCACATGTTCAAGTGTATAGTATGGTGTGTGACATGTGGTTATGTGTGCCATGAAATATTTATTGGACATCATAAATGACTAGAGTATGACAAATAATCACTACTTTCAACTACATAATGATTATGACTACTAATGTCGATGATACATGTGGCATTTCATTGTGACATTTAATGATTTCAAAATGACATGCTTGATTACAAAATGAATAACATGCAATAAGGACCATAGATGATTATCATTTGACCAAACAAGTAAATGTTGTTACATTTTTAGCATTATCCACATGGTTTAATTACAAATACTACCAACCTTTATGAATAGATTACTTGTGAACAATAGAATGAAAATGATTTGGCAAGGTATGGCCAGAATTTCAATCCAATTTTAGACTCCAAAAACATGGGCAAAAAAGGTTATTTGCCTATCACATTCACACCTTCAAATGAGGTCCAAGTGACATGTCTTTGAACATACTAGAATATATTAATGAACTTTAAAGTTGTTCAGATGCAAGAGTATTGTTTTTGTCTAACAATTCAATGGCTCCTATCAAAGATGGTGTATTTAGAGGTGGGGGCAATCCCATTGGAGCATTTAGCCCACCTGGTTTTATTGTTGTTGTGATGAAAACATCTTTTAGATTTGTAACCTCTCTCCTAGAATGGGCTTCCTTCCATAAAACAACCTTCCAACCCGGTTTTTTCAAGTCATCATAAAAGAACATTTGCATCGCTTGGCTTGGAAATATGAAAGGTTCAGATGTGATTGGTAACCTATGTCAAAAATTGATGGTGAGGAAGCCAACATCATCTCGTACATATGTTGGGTTTCCTCAATTGTCTTCTCGTTTCAACCATTCACATTTAAAAATCACAATAGGAGTTTGCGTTGGGCCATAATCTAGTTTCAATATGGCTTTTAGAAATCCTACATATTGGACAAACACTTTTCTAGCATCAATAGTTTGTTGCTCAAACATTAAAGCAATGCCACTATCATAGGTTTGTAAGAACATATTCTTCGGGTCATCCACTCTAAAGTGGTTATCATAGGCTTCCATTATAATGTATTGTAATGCTATTTGTGATGGTTTACTACATAACAAAAATGCATCCAAACAATTTGGGTTACCCAAATCTAGTTGTTGCCCATGGATCACACCTCTGACCCAAATAACAAATGGAGGTGGATTTGAGTTGGATACTTGTTCCAAGTCCCATTGCCTACATTAGCACAATTCACACAATTAATAATATGACAAATTTGAACAATGACACACATTGAAAACAACATGAAAACCATCAACTTATTTTGCAAAATACATCCATAAAATACATCAAAACTTTTTGCATGCATGGCATCATAATGGATATGTTGGCCAATACATATTGGTGTGTGGCATCATGCAAAGCTAAATTCATGAGGAATTTAGTACCAACACCTCCTAGCACCTCACCTATGTGCATTATGAAAAAAAAAGGTGTTTTGCAATTGGCCTTGCAACTCAATTTGAGTTGCAACGTACACTTGCAAATCATTGTATTTATATGTCATGAATTTTAACAAACAAATTGCATGAGTTGCAAAGTTGCAATTCATTGTATATATGGTGCAACTCATTGCAACTCCATTGCAACTTAGTTAAAACAACTCATTTTCAGCTATTATTCAACTCCATTATAACTACACCCATGATGTCATGCTGACATCATTAATTGTCATCCATTTATTAAAATCTAACACGTGTCGTTATGAAGATTTTTGGACATAAAAGATTCAAAATATCGATTTCCATTGTCCATTATGATTGTTAATGATAGTCCAAAATTGTGACACATGGCATAGTAAAAAATTGCCACATGGCATATTAATTGTATGTTGGAAAAATAAATATTTATTTTAATAGTTAGGTAGATCGTACATAACCATAGGTAGGTAAGTTAGTAGGTTTTAAGACCTATATACCTATGTATTTACCTAAGATCTACCTACCTAGGCAAAACATATATAAAAAATAAAATTTCATGGCTATTTTTTAATGCATTTAGTCTTGTGCTTTCCTACCTACCTACCTACCTAGGTAGGTAGGAAAGCACAAGACTAAATGCATTAAAAAATAGCCATGAAATTTTTTTATTTATTTATGTTTTGCCTTTAGGTTAAGCTTTTTTCAACTCATCCCAAAACAACACATGTATTTTGATGTGAAAATATAAAAGAACAAGCATTTTTTACATAATTTATAACATGGGATTTGAAGACAAAACATATGGATTAAATCTTTTAGTTGTTCATTAGTTGTAATTTAGTTGCAACTATAACATTTAAATGCTCAAAGTAGGCCAAATCCAAGGGGAGGGCTTGATTTTTTTTGGCATTTAAAAAAAAATTGAACCCCTCCTATTAGCACATCTAGTGCACTAAAAATTGTCAAAAATGGAATAGAATTGAGAAAGTTATGGCCTTCCAAAATAGAGGGGTCAATAACTCAAAAAACAAACCACCAATTGTTACAAAGGTTGGATACCAAACACCCACAAAATTCATGGTATGTTGTTTTATTGTTGTTAGAATCTCAAAAATGATTTGTAGAATTTCAAGTGGCACTCCTATAACATTTTAAATCATTTTAAATGAATAAGAAATAAAAAAAGTTATGAGGTTTGAAAATAGGAGGGGTCCAAAGAATTTTTTTAAAAAAAAAACATGTTTTGTAAATTGGAAAACATATTTCTCTTCTTGTTATTTTCATTACTCATTTTCCTTTACACTTCAAAGATGATTTCTAAAACTTGAAGTAACGTTCCCATAACATTTTAAATCATTCAAAATGAATCACATATGATGAAAATATAAATAACTGATGAATATGTATCTTTATTAAATTATAAGTAGTTGTTTTATAGTCATAACATAATTGAATAATAGTATTTTAGTAGTGGTGCACTAATGGCCATACTAATCATATCAATGGGAATCATAATAAAAAACTATTTGCAAATGTATCACATAATGGGTTGTGAAGATGTGGACACATGGCATAATCGCATATATGTACATTGTACACTAATTATTACATAGTTGTTGTTTTAGAGACACATTTATAATAATTTTGAAATAATTGCCACATGCAACTACAATGCAACTCTTTGAAAAGTCAAACATGGTTAACTATATACATATGTATGATGTATATAAATTATTGTATAGAAAACCCATTTTCAACTCACATGCAATTATAATACAATTAATTGATTTTTTGATGTGGCAATTTATTTATTAATACATCGTATTTTTAAAAAAATAGTTGCATAGTTGTTTACGAATTGTGTTTTGAGTTTTAGTTACAAGGTAATGTGGTTTTGGCAGACATGATTTCTCATAATGATCTCCTTCTTCATCAACATCCCATACATATCTTTTCACTACATCAAACTTCTGTAAATACTCGATAACAAACCCGAGCATTCATTAATATGTATCCCTTGGCCATGGAAGCTTCTAGCCTTGCCATATTACGCACATATAACTTCAAAATCTTCATGTATCTTCCTACAAGATACATCCACCTAGTGGCAATAGATTCACACATATGTAACCCATCCACAAGGTGATAGAACAAATGGGTCATGATGTCAAAAAAGGAGGGTGGGAAGTGCATTTCCACCAATGCTAGACTAACTGAAACATTCGATTAAAGGGACTCAATGTCATTAGGATTCTAGACCTTATTACAAAGCCTTCTAAATACCTTAGAAATCCTCATAATTGCCATTCATGGCCCTAGAGCAAGAAGACCTTTCAATGCCAAAGGCAAAATCTGTTGCATTAGCACATGATAATCATGGGATTTTAAGGCACCAAAATTTTTCCGCTAGATATGTTGTGCCATCACTAATACATGATCTAATGGTGTCTTCAAATTCTTAATGACGAATGCAAAAACATCAAACTTGACAACTATCAAAACATATGGGGTTGCCAATTTTAGCATCTTACCTCTTCAAGGGTTAACAATTAACCATAGATGTGGTTTAATACCCCTCCATTGCAAGTCAACTGATGTTAGCAAGTGAGCAAATGAGCGTGAATAGGCCCACATGAATAAGAAAGAATCTTACGGAATATTTTATGATGTATTCCATGCCACATCATGGAATATTTCAAGTATATTCTTCTGCCACATGGAATTAATATATGACATGGTAAAATATTCCACGCCTTGTCATGGAATATTTTTCCATGTCACATATGTGATTTGTTGGGGGAATCAATAATGATTGATTGACTTTAAACATATTATCATTCTTGGTGCAAACAATGTTCCAAATATATATGGTTTTCATACAATACTTTCAATATTTTTTAAATTGTTGAAATGATGAAAAACTACATGACTGACAATTATTTGATGAATTTAAACTAATAAATATATTATTTTTTCGACAAATGTGTGCTATGATGCCACTAAAATAAGACAATATACATGAAAGCACATTATGATTGTCAATGGGTTTATTGCAAATAAAATGTATAAAGTTTTATCAAGTCACATACTTTGATGCCACACCACTAGTGTATAATCACCAAAACAAAAGAACATATATGCATCTCATAAGAACAATTGAAATAATACATAATGGAAAAAAAATTGTTTAGCCATAACTAGTAACAAAATTTTCTACATAGTGAAAGCAACTACAACAAACTTGATGAATGAGAAAACACAATTGATTTGAAATAGATGCAATTGTTATGTACTATCACAAAAGTTTACACATGCAGTCAAAGGAAAACCCTACCTTTTCTAAAGTTGTTACCTCCTTTTATGTCAAGTTAATACTTTCTTGGATGGGCCATATAGTTTGTGCATTCGACCGTTTCACATTTGGGATGGCAATCATTGCCTTTAAGCTTGGTGACCATACATTGATGTGAACCATCCCAACGAACCCAAATGGCACATCAAGGTTGATTCATTTGTTTTGGACACAACAAATGGCGTAATTGAATTGCTTACAACTATGACCAACATAAACAAGTGAGTTTCCATTGTAAATGTCTATTCTTTTTCCCACAATTGTTAAATGGTGCCTTGTTGATGTTTAACATTCAGTTTTGGTAGGTCCATTGAGATGGACCATGTGATGCCATCACTTGTTCATGATTTCTTCCACATTCAATCCATCAAAATGATTCCACTCCACAAATTCAAGGAGGTCATTCTAGATGCCCAATACAAAAAATGTGAAAATAAAATCAAGAAGACTTGGTATAACCTCATGCATGAGGCGTTTTTTGAGTTTATGTATAAGGAAAACCTCAAAATGTTTTCTCATATGAGTTCCATTCTCTAGAATAGTTGCATTTGATTTCGAGCCACGTGTTTTCTTGTAAAGGGAACTTGTGGTTATTGTCGACATCACACATTATTTATATTATGTAGATGTTCCAAATCTCGTTTTGCGAAGCTCAAAAATGTTAGCTTCGCTAAGTACCAAGGAAATGGAGAGTGTTTGAAAAGAACACATGACAATGTTCCATAAAAGACTACCCGTTTGTGAGCTAGCATTTGGCCCTGAATTTTTCCAACAAGTATAGGTTCATTACAACATGAATTCTAATCCAAAAATGATGATTGAGAAGTTGTAGTTACTTGTGTTTTTGCAAATGAGCAATGAGCAAAAGGTTTCTTGGCTCAAGCAGTGGAACCAATCCTTAGGTTTTCAAAGAAGTTGAAAATTTTCCCAAGGTCAGGTTGTTAAATGCCATTTTTGAGAAATGGCTTCACAAGACAACATTTTGGTTTCAAGTAGCTTGTTCATTCATTTTGATTATACATTGAAATTCTCTCTAAGCTTTTTCATTGGGCATTTGTGCTAATGGCTTTACATTTGTGTTCTCATTGTAATTGGAAGTGGAGGGCAAAAAGCTTTTAATAGCATAATCATTAACCTTGGTGTGTTTATCTTTGAGAGTGTCGAGGTTAAGAATCTTGAGGACTTCATAAGTCGCTGGAAGCTTGAATTATGATAGTCTTTATTTTATCATGAATTCAAATTAAAAGGTGGAATCTTGAAAAACAAGACTTGGCAATAACAAACTGGTGGTGAAAAAGCTTTAAAACGAATCATTTACAAGTAAAGGACATATCTTCCTTTCCATGTTCCAACCTAGTTCTATACTTGGCCTCAAAAGTAATATTCACACATTTAACTTCATTCCCTTGCCGTAGGTATTTTTCCCATGTTCTACTTGCAAAGAAGGCAATTCATAGCCTACCTTTGCTTCTTGGGATTTAATGTGATTTTAAAACAAAAAAACACCATGTATAGGAAAGACCTCTTGAAGGAGTGGTCGAGTGGACACCTAGCATCTTGTGGGTGGTACTTAAACTACTTAGCTGATAGGACCCCACAGTCGGAGTGAGGGTTAAGGGAAAAGTTTGAAGATGCATGTTTTAACAAGCCCATTGGGTGTAAACGAGACAATATGAACCACATTCGCTTGCTTTTGATTGTTTTAATGATTGCTCTTGGGGAAATATTCCTAGAATATTCTTGGAATATTTTTGAAAAAATCTTTTAAACTCATGATAATTTTTTTATATAGTATTTTGATAAACCTTGCATTGAACATTTGTCAAAATATGTCATTTAGAAAAAATTAAAGTTATTAAACATGTTTTTTTACTACTGAAAAACATTGGTTATAGTGTTTTATTAGTGTTTTTTCATATTTTTTATTCATTTGATTAATTTCAAATTTATTCACAAGTTCCTAGGATATATATTATGAATGTTATCATATAAGTAAATCTTACAATTTCAACACCAAATTAAATTACACTTTCAATAACATGGAACATCAAGCATTGGTTACACTTGTTGTGGTACATGTTATTGTGACTGCACCCCATTTCAATTGATTTTAGTTTTAAAGGTGAGAAGACAAGCCATAATGTGAAGAAGTTGACAAAGACAAAAGACCAATCTGCTGGACCTTCAAGTGACAAATGAGATGAGGAGGATCTAAAGCAAGAGGAACCAATTCCAGACCTAGAAGGTTTATAATTTCAAACTGTCCATTAGAAGAAGCGACTCCTGAATATTAACATAGATCCTAGTTTGGATCTTCTCCAAAATCCCATTGAACTCATAGGTAGCGGCGATTCCTTCTTGTAGCTATTTGTTAAAGCTTGCAATCTTTCATGGCCAAACATGGTGGCAACAAGGGTTTCTTTTGGCTCATGGCTCACTTAGTTTGACAATGTTAAAAAAGTTTTAAACAATTATTGGGATTCAATTTAGCACATTTAAACAACAAAGTTGATCAACAAAATCAACATCAAAAGGACAAAGAAATTAGGCAATCAATTGATTATCAATTTGATCATCATCCCAATATTGTGATAGAATGGGAAACAATTAGACTTAATCCATTTGGAGTTTGATTTCAAAGCAAATTTAGTCTTCCAAAGTTCAATTCCCATTATAACACCATTCTGATTATTATAATTCCATAGCCTATGCAACACTATTCCATTACTCTAGCCAATGCAATTTTATAGCTCAATTAGGTACCCTTGGATATTTCTTTGCCTTACTCTGAAATTGAACCTTTGTCTCTTGACCCAAATCCAAGCTTTCCATACCCATACCATGTGTTTGTCAATGAAGGAAGGAGGTTCAAATGCCTTCAACTATTACATCTTCTCAAATTTAAACATTTTACAATCCAATTCTCTTTGTTTTTTCTACTTGTCCAATGCACTCAATAGAGAAATGGGTACTTGGGATTCACCTGAAAAATGTGTTTACAGAAATTCCTCTTTAGCAACATTCCATCGACACCTCCAAGGAGGATTCCTGTATATCTGATGTTTTAGGTCTACCTTCCTTCCTTCATTCCCTAGTTACTATTGTTGAAGATTGAGATTCACAAGCTTTGTGTGAATGAATCACTCCAAGAGATTTTCAAAATCCACCTCCAAAACACAAGGACTCAAATTGACCTAGAAGCCCCCCAAAAAAACCCAATCCCCAATAAAGAACTTGCACACAAATCATCAAATGGACTAAATATCTAATGAAAAAAAATTGCCATCACCTTTCTTTCTTCTTCTTCTTTTTCTACCTCTCTTTCATGTTACCAAAATCCAACTTTTGCTACTATACAACTTCCCATTTTTGACATTCAAACACAATTCCTCCTCCTCAAAACCTATGTTGTTCAAAACCCAAAATCCCTCAAACCCCACCCAATCCATTCATTAAACCTCAATACTTCAAACTTGGTAGCCATGTAAAATTTTAATACACATTGAAAAGCTCTCTTCTCCCTTGCTCTTCTCACTTAGATAAAACAACTTAAATATAATCACAGTTGGGGTACCACAATAGGAACCATGAAATACATAAGATTGTCTTGTGTCCTAAGTCTTGAGTCCTAAAGCCAAGTCGTGTTTTGAGATGTGAAACAATGAAAGGATGCCATGTATGTTTAGTCATTCAACCAAAAGATGCTGCAAAATTTGAAAACAACTAATTAAATAGAATTTGGATGTCTTGTTGAAGCATAAACCATAAAGGAACACATGATTCCAAGACATTTCCGAAATGACAATTGTTCATTTGGAGTGCCAAAGTTTTAATAAAAACATTAATAAATGTTTTTTTTTTAAAATCCACATATTTTATACTTCCCCCTAAACCTTTGGAATGTAAAATAGTTATTAATATAATTAACATAATTGTCCTTATTAATCTAGCCCTTTTGATGAAAAAAATTCCAAATTCTAGTATCAATTCCAAAAACTCTGGTTTTTTATATTACCAAAATTTTATGCCATCATGTAGAGCATATTTTATTTTATTTGTGGTTAGAATATGAATCACTTTGAACAAATATTGTTATTCATGTTGATTCCTTTTCAATAAAATTATGTAGTGGGACAATGTTCTTATAATGTGTTCTACGACATTTAAGGACATTTTTAAATCATCCAAATCACAAAAATCACAACCATTTCAAACACAAAGAATGTGAGTATTAAATGGAAAAAAATAATTCACCAAAATAAAAGAATTTGTAAACATAGTGGTCATTCAAAGTAGTGTCCTATGAATGATTTTGAGGTGAAACATTCCTTTTGTGTACCCTAATTGTGATTTTACTCATTTCAAAAGCAACAACTTTCCAACTTTGCCCCAAAGTTGAAATGATATGTTACATACCATCAAACCATCTATAGTCTAACACAAAGGAGTTGTACAAGAAGATCTTGTATAATTCCCATGTGTGACATATGGGAAACATTTCAAGTATCCCTTCTATAGATCTGTTTTAGAATTCAATGTCAACTAATGCAATTCTACAACACATAATTTGTAAATCTATCATAGTCCTATAGTAAGTATTTACCTATGTAGCAACTTGTAGATTAGAAGTGCCACCTAATGCTAACTAGTTCTAGCTAGTTCCCTTTAAAAGAATGTAACTCTCATTGTGACATATGGGAAAAATCTAGTCCTACACAAAAGTTATAGAACATCTGTGATGAGGGTGCTTGGTGATTATGGATTGTACAAACTTTTTACACACATAGTGATATTTGCAACTATTGTTGGTTTCATTGATTCAGGGTGTAACACCTATTAGTGTCAAACCTCAGTCAGAGCTCCATATTAAACACAGATAATGATAATCACCAACTTTTACAAATAAATTAACTTCAATCTATTCTAGACTCCTGGATCAAAATACATTCAATCCTTTGTGAATATCAATTACTTCCTATAAACCACATCTTTTAAAAGCCCTTTTTATTTTACATGAAATTTGCATATGGAACATCAAATGTTTGCATCATCTTCCTACTTGCTAATTTAATCAATTCTAATGCATATCATGTTTATGAAGGGATTAGACTCTTAAAAATTGCATGCAATGAAAGAACTGGAAAAGTTACAATATTGATCAAAGTGTGGTGAGGCTAGTAATGTCAAATTATGATTTGGATAGTCATCTTGAAGTAAATTCCTCACCGTGCCATTCTTTGTGTTACTTTTTGCCTTGAGAGATTTGGGCTTTTGTAATCAATTGTGTTACCATGAGCAACAATATAAGTTCACTATAATCAACACAATCTCTTCTTCAAATCCCAAGAGCTTGGATCGAATTGGATGATCCCATTGAGAACCTTCCATTGTAGAAAAAAATGGAAATTGATATTTGTTCCTCATAACACATGTTAATTTGACATTCCTTTACAAACCTACCTTCTATAGATGTAAGGGAATACTAATTACACTTGTTAACACCAAACTCAATATCAAAAAACTAAATTCTAAAATTGCCAAAAAGTAGAATTGGCCATGGATTCTCAATTAGGCAAAGGTAGGGACACCTTCAATTTGCTACTCATCATCAGCTTTGGTCACATCAAACTATGAATGATAAAGCGACCTACTCATCTTTTTTGTCCTATTCATGTGAAAGTTTGCATGTTGCATCCATCATACACATTGTGTGCCTCCTTGTGGTAAAAGACATACTAATAAAAAATTCTGCATCTAACCATCAAACCATTCTAAATTGGATATTTTGAGCTCTATAAAATTTGTCTTCTTCCAATAGTAAATAATATATCACAAGACGAAACAAGGTCATTGTAATAGAATATTCCTTGAACCTTTCATGATTGCAAAACATTAAAAGGGCTTGAGATGTTAGAAGCAGAAAAGAACAAAATCCATAAAGGAGATGGACTATTGGTATTCTTACAATAGGTAATGTCTACAATAGCAGATACTATCAGTGCTAATCGTTTAATGACTAAAACTCCAACACATGATCAAAAGTCAATTTGCAAGATTTACAAAGGGACCTCAATTAGTCCATGTAGATTTTAGGATAAACTTGAAAATACCTAGCATTTGAGTTTTGTCTTTAATAGTCTCTCTTTTTTTAAAACAAATATCACATCCATTTGGCACTTGACATTTGATTGTGAAAGCTCAAATTGTGTAGGTATACTTTGGTACCATAAGTGTCTTTAAATTGCATTGAAAACTCCACTATGAAGATCGATGGAAGCATCATGCATGTTAGTGATTATTTTCCCAACATTTGCTTGCAGTGTTGGACTAAGTAGAAAATTACAAGAATAGTTCGATTGGTATAATCTAGTCTCCCTATCTTAGTGGCTCCACCACTTTGAAACCTACAACTTCCAAATTCCTTAGGGCAACAATAGGTGACCATTAACCACATGCATAGTCCCCAATTACAATCATTAGAACTTGTCCACAACTATGGAGGAAAATAATCACACAATGCATCAGCACATCCATATGACATCATTCTATCTACCTAGGTCTAGGGCCTCTTTCGGCCCCACTAAACTAAATGAATTCTACTAGGTCTAAATGTACACATTATTGTGTCGAAAACTTACAACTTCATATTCTACTCATTTCTATGTCACACACATGTGATGTTTACATAATAACATTTTAACCCCATTATAGATCAGGCAACAACCCAACAAATTTCTTGCACCAAGTTTTGGGCTTAAAATTACAATGGTTTCATGGGACCTTATCCCCTATTGCTATATTATTACAACTAATATCTGAAAAGCTTCCATTGTCTCATTTGAAATAGGTCGAAACTTGAAGAACTAATAACTTTAAATGAGGCCCATGGGCAACTTAATAGAAATGCATAAGAATGGTCTTAGATAGTCATTTACCAAAGTTAAATGCATTGATGCATTTTGAAGTTGATTGCAAGCTCTTCATTTGATTGTCATTGCATGAAAATGTTCCTTGGAAAAGTTCTCCATACTAATAAGCAAGAAGGAATAGATATTTTGCATTTGGAAAGGCATGTTAGATAAGTTTTGGCCTTTCCTTGCTTCAATAACTTAGGTCACCACAAGATCATTGGAGCATAACATTGTTGTAACCAACAAATGAAAATCATACTTTTTAATTTTAGGTCAACATTATAAAAGTTAGATGATATTCATATGTTTCAAAAACATATTTACTTTTCCTATGTTCATGCTCATTTCTTGTCTTCATCATGTGTTTGTTAGTACTTAGTTACTATTTACAGGGAATCCCATTTCATTTGACAGATTAGTATTTTATTACAGTTTACAAATGATGGAAAATATGCGAAACATGTATCTTTGTGAATATGAAAACCACAACAATGTACATGTTGTGGTAGAGGAGAAAGGAGAGTACAACCTTGCTAGGGACACACATGTGGCTTCCATTGCATACTTGAAGAAGCTTCTCAAAGAAGTGGTAGAACAATTGTAAGTTATCCTAAACCTTAATGCCACCTTGATCATTTGATTTTTACCATTTTGTCAAATGGACAGTGAGGATCCTACAAATCTCTTAGGATCCGTAGTGTCAAGATGTTGTTTGTTCAAATTTCCCACTAGGGGGATTTTAACATATGTAGGAGGAATGTCATTGTTGTCAGTAGTGACCTAGTTGATATATCTTTCCTTGAGCATTATACCAATATGCAAGACTACATGTACATCTACTATTAGATTTTCAAGGTCAATGTGTGTTGCTTTTATCACAAGTGTGTTCATTGTGTTTGACCACACATGCACAATATTTCATTATCCAAAGAAGTTGACACTTACGGTCATTTTTACCTAAACCAAGTGAACCACTATGATGTAACAAGAGGTTGCTTAGAATCTTAAGTAACACAAAGGGCACAAAAGTTAAGGAGGGTAAGGAGAATGCCAAATTTGGAAGAATGGAAGAAGCATCAACAAAGACAAAAATAGATGATGCATGCCAAGTGTGTTGTTTACAAGGTTATTTGTTCAACATTTTTTTTCGTTTGGTCACGTAATCAAAGGTCTAGAAAGCTCTCTTGGTTTTTCTCAACTACATTTTTGCAAGTTGATCTTGGACTCTGTTGTCGTTATGTTTGTGGTCCATGTAATATATGCATCTAGGTATTGTTTATAAGGAGAGTGATGTAACCAATTCATATGTCCCAACATAAGACATTTTGTTTAGTTGAAGTTTTTTTCCAGTACATGTTAAGAAAAATGCAACCTAGTTTGTTCCATGTTTTCATGGACTTTTATTAAAGACCAATTTTTTGCATAATTTGTTATATGCATAACTTAGTTTGCTTCATGTCTTTGCAATATGGTTCATAATAAGTCCATATTCAAACATGTGTCATAAATAAAAGACACTTGGGTCAATCTTGAACCCAATAATAGTTTGCTACATTTGATTACTATATACTTCTATGCAATAGAATAGTTCAATTTATGTTTTTTTGGTGTAGACAAATCAATAGTTCTGTAAAAAAGTTGTTGATTATATGAAGGCTAATCTAGGTATGCTTTGTAAGGACAAAGGTCATGTGGTGGTTTTTCTGTTACTAAATTCATCTATAAGTTATAATAAAAATCCAATTTTACATTTGCAAATTTTCAACAAAAGTGTATTAATTTACATGTAATTTGTAGATTGTTAACTCAATTTAAGTTATATGCATATGTTTAAGGTTGCAATTATTTTCAAAGGGTGTGGTTGCCAAATTGAATGTCCTTTGAAGATGAATTTTTAGTTCATTTTGGTCAATTGCTCTATGCTTGTTTAAATAATAACTTATTACAACTATAAAGTGTAAACAACAAAATGTAAAGTATTTAAATAAGCCTATTGTACACAATATAGTAGCTACTATTGACATTCTATTATTTAAACAAGCTATTGTTCATCACAAGCTAGGTTTCAAAATGTAAACAGAGCTATATCTCAACTTCTATGTTGCAATATTGCAATTCAATGTGTTACATTTGATATGTTGACCACTATGTGGGCTCTTATAGAATTGTTGGTTTAATTAAGGTTTATTCATGTAAGCTTTGGAAGATCATGAGTACATTTTTAAATTTGTTATGTAGTAGCTTTGACAATTACCAAAATTCTGCAATTTTGTTATGCTTAACTAAGTAATCTGGACTATTTCAATCTAAAAATATATTATGTGATTTGCAATTGTTTTCAAAGGGTCTGGTTGCCATTGAATGTTCCCTAAAGATGAGTTTTCGGTTCATTTTGGTCATTTTCTAGGCTTGTTTAAAGATTAATTTATTACAAATAAAGTGTAAACAATAGAGCATGTAGAGTGTTCAAAAAGCCTACTATAAAAAAAAAAGTAATAATTGTTTACAATACTATGTAAACAAGCTAATGTTCACTACAAGCTAGGTTTTTGAGTGTACAATGACTTTAATCAAGCCACTTCTAAAGGGTCTATTGACCATGGAGTACCTTTGTTTTATGTCATTAATGTTCTATTTCTATGATGGTTTTTTTGCTTGAAGCTTGATCTATTAACTATTAATCTAGAAGCCACTAGAATTCTCCCATCCTTGTATCACCTATTTGCATTAGGTTTCTAGATTCATGTATAGATCATGTGATTTCTTTGCATGTTTCTTTCCAAGCAGTGAGGTTGGGTAATTCCATTATAACCTAAGAGACCACACAATGACCTCAAGTGTAGTGCGTTCTCTCATTTTTTGCTCAAAGTGCCTAGGTTTATCCTCATGATAGTGCATCACTTGTTTGCATTAGGTTCCTCAAAAGTTTGCGGTCCTACTTTGGAACCTTTATTCTTTTGCTTTCTTAGCTTCAAAAGCCATCCTCCTTTTGGTTCTTTACACTTAATATTGAAACAATGTATAATATTTCCTTTCTTTGGTGTGGACATTCTTCAAAACTAGGTATCGGGTGTGCTAGAAAGAGAAGCATTGAATGAACAACTAGAACTATGACTAAACATCTGTAATCTTTCGATATTGTAATCAAGAACTTTAGTGATCCATTAAAGCATAATAAGATACAAAGTGTTAACTTAAATAATTTGGGGTATATGTAATATTTTTGACACTTACCAAAATTCTACAAGATCTTGTTATGTTTGATTGAGGAAGTTGGACTACTTTAATCGAAAAATATATTATGTGATTTGTAAGTTATTGGAGGTATGCATTTCTTTCACTATGTTGTTGCTTAGGAACTTAACCCTAAATATAGTTAGTTTGTGTCTAGTAGTCATGACATAAGGGTGTAAACATAATACAGTGTGCCAATTGTTCATCCTTAACAACAAATAAAAGTAGATTTCAAATCTTTTGCATTTTAAGCATTTTAATCACACAATAAAATTTGGGAGGTTTTTATCACATTAAATAAACCATATATGGTCATTCTTAATGTATGTTATTACTTTCACTAATTTACTTATTTATTGCAAATTTATTACTCTGGTAGATATTACACATTTTCTAAATCAAACTATTCAAATGATGTGTTACTAATGTTTGAACCATTACACAACTTGATACACATTTTTTGGAAGTTGAATTTTTGGATTATGACAATGTGAAGAGGCCCTTTAAAAGTAAGTTTTCCATAAACTTAGATTTGGCATCTAAAACATGTCTTTTAATATGATGCTAAAGTGCATTGCATGTGCTTAATTCATTAAATCATGCCCCAAACCCTTTCAAAATGCAACATATGAGTGAAATTTCCAAATGAAATTTTTTTGATCTACTTTCAATCTACTTTCTCACAATTGGACAAACTTGCAAATTTTGCAAAATAAATTGAAAGTAGGTTTTAAAAATGGTTGATACAATTTTTGAAACTTTCAAAAACTTCAACATATCACATTTGATGCCTTCATGTAGTTCAAAAGGACAATCTCATAAGGCATCACCTATTTTCTAATCTACTTATCACAAATTTATGTTTTTTTATCCGTTAGGACTACTTTTTTGGTATATTTTAGCATGTTTTTACCTATAACTTTTTCAAGTAGATTAGCTAAACTGCATATATATGAGTGATTATTGCATGTTATTTTATTTCATGCCACAAAAATGGAAGATGATGTGGAGTTAATTGAAGAGGACATTGAAGGAGTGCCTAGTTCTTTTACAAGAAAGATTAGGAGGAAACGGAAGTTGGAGCTCTCTAATATAGTAGGTATTAGTTTTTTCCCAACCACTTTTTCTTCAATTGATCCACCTCAACCTACTACAAGGCAATGGCAACCACCACTTGGGTGGTTGTAAAGGCAATGGAGGTAGGGATTGCCATGGTCGGTAATGGCATAAGCAAGAGCAAATGTATCTTATTTTGGGCCATGGATATAGATGCCTAAAAATATAATTCCACAATATTTAGGGTCAACCAATGTGCCTCCAACCACTAGAAGGAAAACATGTATTTTCAACTGCTCTTTGTGACTAAATTTTAGTCGCAAGAGACATTTTGCAACTAAAATCCTTTTAGTCGCCTAAGACAAGTCGCATGTGAAAACTAGTCGCAAATGACAAAGA
>Ga0116231_10001310_pt1 | contig 50416 bp, 30 predicted proteins | sample S1TSphgellanicum_2_FD_89695 | JGI IMG/M metagenome (GOLD analysis project Ga0116231, IMG submission 89695) | Host-associated microbial communities from peat moss isolated from Minnesota, USA - S1T2_Fd - Sphagnum magellanicum MG | ecosystem: Host-associated > Plants > Peat moss > Unclassified...
CACATACCAATTACCATTACTTTCCAATAACCAATTAACACCACCCCCCCCCCTCACTGTTCCCCCCAATCCCCTTTTTTTTTTTTTTTTTTGTTTTCTCAAACCATTTCCTAATGATAGTCGCTCGCACGGTTTAACTAATTACAATAATGTCAAAACTCTTTTTTTTAATAATTTCACATGTCTTTAATAATTTCATAATTAAATATGATTTTTTTTCTCATCTCTTTTAATATCCATAGTTCAAATCTAATTCTCGCACATGTTTCATTCCATGGTTCAAATCTAATTTTCAGTTGTGTTTAATTTCATGATTCAATCTAATTTTGAAATGTCTCGAATTTCATATTTTCGTTTAATTTTATAATGTCTTTAATTTTCAAATGTAATAAGAGATTATACTAATTTTAAATATTTGGACTCACAACCTTGTTGTAACTAACTAACTAACCAACCAACTGACTAATAACTACTACTACTACTACTACTACTACTTCATCCACAAAACAAATATGTACACTTTCTAACAGGTCTAGGGACATTATACATTCCCAAAATGAGGGGCCTAAGATGACAAGCCCACACCTTGGAGCTTTACCTGACACTAAGGCCAGCTTTACACTAGGAGTCGGGGCCGATGTTCAACCCAGATCAAGCATTCCTATTGGTGCAAAAGTTGAAATCAGCACCAAGGGCTTTACATAGGAGTCAAGGTTGAAATAGAAAAAATCTTTTCAATCTACCCCAAGTTACTAATAACTGCTAACTTTATGGCCTTGTATTGGCCCCAACTTCCAAGGCTAAAAAAGGATACCATCAAATTTGGGAAGCCAATTTGCAACCCTTGGGGCCAATGTTCCAGCATTTATTAATATTCTGACGTCAATGTTCGAGCATTTATTAGCAACTTGGGGCCAAACAACAAGCCAAAAATGCTCAAAGTTGGCCCCAAGTTTTGCCGGCCCTGACTCCTAGTGTAAAGTAGCCTAATTAGACACACAATTTAGTGTTATCAACATCCACCAGGAAGGTGAGAGGGTGGTCAATTTTGTTACTCATTAGATAGTCACAAGGGGAAGCACTATGGATCCAAATGAATTTCCCCTGAAGAATGTCTATTCCTCACCTTCATGAAGCAGACTAGTAGTGGCAAAAATTGGATCTCGCAACAGAAGCTTTGCTATTAAGAAGTAGTGTATTGTTCTTTTGTGGATGAAATGATTCCTAGAACTGTTTCTATGCTATCTATGATGAGGATGTGGCTGCAGCAGGAAAGAGCAAAAGAAAACAGCAGAAGTTGTACCACACAATCTGACCCACATTTGCATCATGAATGCAAACGATAGGTGAGAGAGAGAGAGAGAGAGAGAGAGAGAGAGTCTATATAATTTATTCATCATGAGCAGCGAGCTAGCAGTGTGCATCCAAAGCATCTCGTGCGTTGTGAAAGATCTATACCTCACCTTCATCAATACAAGTAGCATAGTGGCAAAAACCCAAATGCACAATTGCAGCAGGCTTTTGCTATTGTGAATGAAGAGGTAGTGTTATTGTTTTTTTTTGTAGTGGATGAAGTACTTACCACTGTGCCAGTTCTATGATGATGAGGACGTGATTGCCCCCACTCACACATTAAAAAAAGGGCCAAATAGAATTAGCTGCACAACAATCTCACCAAATATATATATACATATTCATTCATTAAATTAGAAGAATGGATTAACATACATGCCAGGAAGATTTAGTTAACTAACTGATCTGATGTGTCTGAGCCGGTGACTGCTGAACAGAGACAGAGAGAGCGGGGTGAGAGCTGTAAGGAAATTATTGTCTTTGCAGGCATCAAAGTACCCTGCATGCTACAGTCTTAGGTACTAGTGTGGCCTGTCCAAGTGTGAACAGGACCTTATGATAGAGCTCAATTGTTGAAATTTTTAATTTTTAATCTTTAATTAATTTCCAGTGATGAAAATTACTCAAAATTTCATATATCTCTCACCTTAGGTTTGAACACTAGAAAATCAACTCCAAGAATTCCCACTCAACAAGGGCTTTCCGATAGTAGTATCAAGAGCTCAGCCCAATTTCTCAAAAATATTTAATTTTTATATTGCTGAATTTTCTTTGAAAAAAGTGTTCATTATTCAATAATGCTTGCCCTGTAAGTCTAAACATTACCAAACCACCTCAGTGCAGCCCTACTCTTTGAGGGCTTTACAATGGTTTCAAGAGTATAATGGGGCCAATCCTGATTTAGGAAATCTTAATGTGACAAAGAACACAAACAAACTACCTTCCTTAAAAGATAGATCCCAAGAGCTACAAGTCACTCACTGCAAGTTTGGGAGGAAATTTCATGGCAATGATTAGAGATTTTTTTCCACATGTTTTGCCTTTTTCCCCAAAAGAATGGGGAAAAAAAATTCTAGTGTAAGTTCAACTAATTTTACAAATTTTTTTTAAATTGCAAAAAAATTATGTTACAAAATTGAAAATAAAATGCTGGCAGGTATGTTGGGGTAAGTAGCATTTGGTGTTATTGGTTGAAAAAATATTTCTGCCAAGATTGAAAAGTCTCTTGCTGAAGAAAAGATTGCTCTCTACACAACCCAGCCTCCAAATACACTACAAGTTTTCTGAGAGGTTTTTATGTCCCCCTCAAAAAGTAGAATAGAAGAATAGTTTAAGCATGTGAGAAAATGAAGGAATCATGACCTGAGTTGGCGGGAAGGGGCCCAAGGTAATAAAGAAATTTATTGGAAGATTTCTTGACCACGCAGCACTCAACAGTTTCACTCAATATTGTAAATACACACTTTGTGGGTTGGTGGAGTTCAAAATTGAACTTACATCCTGTTGCAAGGTGGTGTGCCATGTGTGGCTGCTTGAATTCCAGAGGAAAACATAGATTGTGGTGAACGTGAAGTAAGCTAGGAAAAACGTACACATTAGTTTAACTCCAAGAACGTACTTGATGAATTCAATGTGAAAATTGTACATTTAAAAGACAACGGTTTGGACTAAAGAAAGTTTATGTGGGTGGGGGAGATTCCAGCAACAATGAATTTCTCCTGTGAACAAGGACTCAGTTCTCGCTAATAACATGTTTTAGGAAACGTTTGATAGATACCATGCACTGACGTTGGACTCGCCTGATTGTAGTAAAAATTCTGCTGCAATGCTGACTGAAGTCTACTTCCAATTCTCCTGCTCTTGGACCTCCCAGAAAAAAAGAAGAATAAGCTCAGCATAACAGGGAAACATGGCACCTACAACTTGAAATTTCTGTCTTGCACATTCTACCATTCACTTGGAAAACAAGGTGGCAAAGATTGCTAGAGTATTGAAGTTCATTTAATCTGGAAGGATGCAACTTTCAAATGAATTATTTCAAACTCATGGTAAATGGCATGCCAATTCACAACATTCTCCTTGTCAGCAGGTTTGGTCGCAGAGTTGCAGTAGCCTAACTCTTCTAATTAGTACACAAGGGATCTTGCAAAGTAACAAGCAATGCAAACATGTGATTTTTTTATCAAAACTTGTGTTTCCACAACAGTCTTGAGGTAAACCATTCTTGGATGGAGATAGGGAACAACTCCCTTTGAGGATGCTTATGATAGTGCCCATGGATATGAGGAAAACAGAAATTTTAAATAAAATAATTGGTCTTTGTTTATAACATGTCTGGCCTTTTCAATATGGTTAAATCTATTAAACAAATGTCTATTTGTTGTATGAGGCTTGCATACTTATCCCCTTTCCTAGTAGTGAAGTCTGCATACTTACCCTAACCTGCTCTCTACAAACTTAGCTCCATTCTTGTAGAATTGTTAAAAACCTTTAGAGCCCCTCTCAACAGGGTGTCTCCTTGGGTGATTCCTTTCATTATTTTAGGCATGTCTCCTTGGATGCACTTCCTCATTCATTAATTAGGTCTTGCTCTTCATTTACTTGGTTTGGCACTCTTGTTGAACCTTCCTCTCTGGTCACTGACTCTTGTTCTGTATTTAACCAGTGGTTATCTCCTTCTCCAATCATATAGTTACAGATCCTCACTCTCATGTTTCTAGTTGAGTTAGTTTTTACAAATTGTATTTAACTGGTGGTTCTCTCCTCCTCCCACCTTCTAGTTACAGATCCTCACTCTAGTGTTTCTTGGAGAGTTAGTTTCTTGAAAAATAACAAAATGTGACAAGTTTTGCCATAACATCTTGACCACATTCAAAACCAAAAAAACCATAACCTCTCAATTCGTTCCATCTTGGAGTAGGAATTATCATAATGAATAATGAACAAAAACAAGTAAAAATTTCACAAGCATGTACAAGTTTAAGAGTTAGACAATACATGTGGAAACATGAAAATACTTTGGAATGCCAAAAATAATCTATAGGAGGTTTGCTCTTTTATCACTTAATCTATAGATTTCACTTTAAATCTTCATTCAACTTGCAAAACTAATATTGAGACATTTAATTTATCTAGTTTGAGTTTCTACATTGAGATACGTAAGAACATCAATAGATGAAGTCAATCATAAACAAGCTTAAAACAAATTTTGCCATTGAGCTTTTTAATCTTATTATCTTACTTGTCACAATTCAAAATCATTATATTAGTTCCCAAAAGAGAATGTCAAATAGAAAGAAGTAAAGGAATTATCACAAATTTGGAAATTTGAAATCTCTTCCTCCTAGGAGTAAATGATTATCCTAACCATTGGACTACAATTTTTTTAATTCAAAATGATAATGTACCTTGTTTACTTATTCATATTTGTCAAAATTCTAAACTGTTGAAAGTAGGATTGCCAAACCATTTTATATAAATAAATTAAAATATTTGACAAATTCTATCAATTCTAAGGGTTGGGTACTATACAACTTCTATATTGCATCCTTTTGCAATGGACTTATAAGCAATAATAAAATAAACAATTTGTTCATCATGCAATGACTCTACCCATTATCAAAGTTTCAAACTTCAAACTAAAAACTTCATTTATTAAATTAAAACTTTTCATCTAGATGCATGTGCTTTTATGGAGCATGCCCATCCATCACATGAACATGTCATATTATAGATGTCACTCACACATTGTGTTAAGTTTGAGCCAAAAGTTTATAACAAATCCTTCATCAATGCACAATCTATTCCTATGTGTAAAGCCAATAAAGCAAAATGTACACATAATATTCTATTAGGTATTCAATGAAAACACAACAAATTTGTTGTTCACAAAACATAGGGCATTTTGACAAATTAATGAACTCCCTACATAAGAACTAAAAACCCATAATATGCCTCCACAATAATTAATTAAATAAATAATATCATGACCACCCTATCATATTAACACTACATGTATAAAATTATTATCACTATTTTTGCATTTGGAAAAATATCACAACCTTTTTCAAATATTAATGGGGGTTCTTATGCTAATCATTGCTTTGGGCTCCCAATTATATCTTGGGTAACACAAAAAGAAATGAGATATGAACAAGACCAAGGAAAAAGCCAAAAAGTGTGAAACACATCATCAAATATAATGAAAAGTGTGTTTATCAAAAGGAGGCACTCCCAAAACCCCCAACTTCCACTTTGACTTTGAATGTTGAGACTCCTCATGTGTTTAAAATGTTAATGACAATGTTTTAAAGCTGAAAAGATGCTTAAGGTGAAAATTATTAATGTCATTGAGAAAAATCCAACAAAAGCTATAAGATGTTGAACTTGCATGCACATAACCAAATATATATATATATATATATATATATACTTATATACTTATGAATGTTTGATAACTTAAACACAAATTGTTGAAATGAATCTTAACCATTTTTTAAACATGATTTGGAAGGTTTAATCATCTTTTTTAATTCAAAATTTGACTCAATATTGGAAGGCTAACAACATGGGCTTTCTTCTCTTAATCATTTTTATTTCTCACAAGTTACTAAGCTCCAAATTAATGAAACACCAAATTGTTTCAATTTTAGAAATAAAAATTCTAAAATTTTCCCTTTTCAACAAGGGGCCCTACAAAAATTTACAAACTATACTTTGTAAAGATATGTATTTTTTTACAACTACAATGCGGTTGTGTCGTGATGAATATATATGAGTTCATAATGAATCTTGAAATCAATTTGGTTCAAACTAAACTAAATACCAATGTTGGGAGGTTATCTAGAAACAAAAATATACCCTAATGATAATTAGGATGGTTCTTAGGATTCATGACCATGATTTTCCAAAAAATCAAATAACTAGTTTTGATATATAGCGATAGTTATGAAAATTTTGAAAAAAAATCAAATAACCAGTCATAACACTAATGATTTTTTAAGATTTTTGAAATGACCCTAATTGGAAATTCTTTGATTTTGAATTTTTTCAAATAATTGCAACTATCAAATCTTCTTATTTTAAAATACCAAAATTGTTTATATTAATAATTATTTAAATAAATTCAAATAAAAGCACTACATTAAATATTTTAGATTGGTTTGTTCTATGTAGTTGAGGTGATCAATCAATGTCCATTGAAACATGTCATCAAATTCTTTTTAAATGAAAAAGAAATTCATTACACAAAAGGCCAAAAAAATAAACATAAGATAAGGGAATGCACCCACCCCAATGCTAATTAACCCAAAAAATTAAAATCAAACAAACTAATTAATCTATATAATTGGTAGTTCCATTTAGCTTTTTGATAGTCCCTAACACAAAGGATGACATGGGGCACCACTTCCTATCAAAATGAACCAAATATTTTGTTTCAATAGAAGGTGTTTTATTAATCAAATGGAAAATTTTCTTTCATTCAAGCCAATAATGTTAACTACTATCTCATCCAATGTCATGCATCCTAGCTTATGGTCGGGTCCAAGCAATGAAAAATAAAAAACTACTAGTCCTTGTAATAGTGCAAAAGAAGTTTAAAAATGTAGTTGGGGGGAACAAATTTTGAAATATGAGTTCTAAATACCTTAAGGGGCTAAGCAAGTTAGGTTCCTTACCTAACGAACATAGTTTCCTAGCTCTAGGACACCATCGCCATTATCGTTTGAATGAAAGCACATTAAGCCCCCCCAAAATTGTAGTTGCAAGTATAATCTTTTTTTTTTGGGGGGGGGATAGGTGTGGACATCACATCTTGGGTTATTTTTGTTTATTTTACATGTATTTGATTAAATTTAGACATAAGTTAACCAATGCTATAAAAAAATCCAACAAGCATTGAATATTTTAAACATATGGTTATATTTGTGTTGAAATAATACTTGTCATAGACTTTGAAAAATTTGCATATGTATTTCAAAGCTAAGGTTGTTGGTGGAATTTTTGGGTGATTTTTTTGTGATGATTAATGTTATTATATATCATTTAAATATAGGGCATTTAGGACTTTACAATTTTTGGTTGAAAATCGATTCAAAAAATGTGATTTTTTATTTTCATGTAGCAAATCTAAGTTGTAACAACCTCAATAACGTCATTTAAATGTTATGTACTTGAACTTTTAATCTACTTCTCATGTGCAAATCATCTAAAATTGATGCCTACATTTATAATTGATGCAAGTACATACAACATGTGCATTTACTTTCTAGTTTATTATAGAATGCAAGTAATAGTAACAATGCAATGAATAAAATTAGACAATGCACTCTTTGGTCTATGGACCATCATAGGGCTTGATCTACAACTTGAGGGCATTATAATGGGGAGTCTATATACCTTTTGTTTGCTACATGTTACGATTTGTGTAGAATTAGTAAAGAGAAAATTTCCAAACAATTTTGTTTGAACATGTTATTTGTTTCATTTTATGTACCCTCAATCCTTGGAGTATAATTCAAATTATGTTCACATTTCATATGTAGTTTTGCACCATCAGTGAAAGGTCATGAACTTGCAATGGGGGACTTTTCAACAATTTTGCCAAATGATATTATATTAAATTACACTTGGCCCCAAGTATGTAAATTCCATCTTGGGAGGATATAGTGTTATTGTTTTTGACATTGCGTCTTACTAGCAAAACATGGAAGAAATTGGTAAATGGTAGTTAGGAATGGGCCCATTACAAACTAGCCTTTCTTGAGGTTTGATTTCGAGAATAAAGAATGGAAGAGTTATGTAAGCAAAAAAAGTTGAAAAATGTAAACTTCAAAGATGTGGGTTACAACAACCCAAATGACATTAACAAGGAACCCAAATCACAAGATTAATATATAACATTTTGACTTTGAATTGAAAATAAACTCCCATGACATGTGGCTTACATCTAATTAATTTGGATTTAGTCTAGCACAAATGTCTTTTAATAATGCAAGTCAACAAAATGGATGCATTTTACAAATTATTAAACTAAAATAGATAGTTATTTATTTTTGTTGGTTCATTTATCTTAAATACATAATTTTTATAAAAGTAAAAATTTGGCCAAGTTATCTCTAGATGTCTTTGATTTAGTTGATCCAAGCTTCATGGTAATGTGAACAACAATTTAATTGTGTAGGGTTTAGGGTTTAGATGTGCACCTTAAACCGTGTGTACATATTGTGCTAACTAATTTGTGTTTTGATTTTGGACTATGTGCAATTGGCAACAAATTGATGCTTTCTATTCCTTTTGTTTCTAGTTGTTGCTTGTGCAATTAATATTATAGTCCTCAAAGTAATCCACATTTGGTTGTTGAATTTTGGATTGGAGAATAAAGCTTATATGTAAATGGAATCTTATGGGCTTATCAACATGGAGCTTGTATGAAACTGATTCATGAATCGAATTTTTTTGAAGCTTCAGAGCTATAATTATTCCAAATATTAAGAAATCTTTCTTTGCCACACATTAGTCCTTCATTGGGAGAATAGAAAGAGATTGAGCTCATGGTAGGTTGATGTTTACTTGGAGAGCAAGTGGTTCATTCCTTGAAGCACAAGAACACAACACCACCTCTTGTCGCCATCTACTCTTGTCACTATTGGACTTGGAGCAAGCTTTGTGAACACTACTTTTGCTGAACACATTTTCATTGTACTTCATCAATTTCAATGATAATCAATACCTTAAAAGATACTTCAAGTGGAGATTGTTTTGGAATATCGGATGTTTATTGTAACCTATTGTAACTTTAATTACAATTTAGACCCTTTGGTTCTTGAGGTTACTTGGAATTCTTGAAGCTTAATTAATGTTAGTTGTGTGAAATATATATGTTTTGCTCTTAGTTCATACCTACCCAATGATCTCCAAAATTAAAGAATTTCTTATTGTGCTTTACAACGAACATCATATAGGACATTTAGAAAAGAAAATTCATCTTAGTGGGTTTTCCATGATTCGCACATGAATGGTTGTGGTTTTAGTAGGCCACATGAGAATGGATTTTTAAAAATTTGGATTGTAGAAATAGAATTCTAAAAGGAATGTTGTTTTTGAGATGTTTCATGGTGGTGTGATCACAAGGCCATAAAAGATAACAAAATCCACTATTGTCATATCTAGAATTTCTTTCCATGCAAGGATTCCATACAATTTTTTCTTGGTCATTACATTGTAAACCTTTGCACCTAAAATGAGAAATCACTTTGATTAAATATCTTCTTCCAAGAGTTTAATGATCCATTAGATTTTTTTTTTGACATGAATAGGGTGTTGTTGACAATTTATTGAGCTCCTTTAAATTCTTTGGTTTATAGTAACTTGTGAAATTATTGATGTCATGTCAACTATTGATGCCTCCTACATCATTGATTGCATTGCTTCAAATTAATCAAGATTGTTTTGTAGCTAAGTTTTTGCATGTAAATGTAGGATCACTTGTTGGGATGTAAGCCCATGTATCCTCATTCAAGAGAAGGCTTGACTTATAAAAGTTAACTTTGTGGGAATTACTTGTGCTTGATAAAGTATGGCTCCAATTCACCTTAATGAATAGATAATTTGTGTTCCAAAGGAGTTTTTAATGCATCTCTTGTTGCAACTTTTAAAAATTAAAAATGTCATGTTCTCGGGAATTTATAGTTTCTAGGGTCTTGTTATGAAGTATATGAAGTGTGCCCTTTGTAGATTTGCATATGTTTGATCGAATATGTGTACACATAGATATGAGATATGTTTTGTTTATGTTGTGTCTTAATCTATGTGTACATATGTGCATAAATGTATTTGAACTGCAACTTGTGCATACTTCTCAACATACAAAATGTAATGTGTGTATGTTGTCTATGTACATACATATAGGTTAGATAAACATGTATGTATTTGAGTTTTGACTTGTGCATACTTGGCAATATGTGAAATATGTTGTTTATATGTTATGTAGGTTACATATATAGGTATATACATAAGCTTTAGATACATATGTATGTATATGAGCTAGAACTTATGCATAGTTGTTAACATGTTATATGTAATGTGTAGGTTCCATATGTACATAACTAGATGATGTACATGTACACATATATCCAAATTATACTTGTGTATACTTGTTAGCACATAGAGTAAAATTTATGTACTTGCAGATGTGTATGTGAAGTAGATATTACATTACATACATGTTATGAATTATACAAGTTATGCACTCTTGTTAACATATGAATTCCAATACACATATTAACACAAATGTATACATAATGAATGTATATTAAATATGTGTGTACATTTATTATATACGTTTTGTGTACACAAATGTGTATGGTGTCACACAATGTACGGAATGTGCATTTCTATCCCAAATTATATTATTCAAGTTGACACGCTCCCAAATCACGGGGTGAAACCCACTTGAGGGTTTCACAAAGTCAAGTTGCGAAAATTGTGACTTAGTTTCACGCTCCCGACTTCCAATTCTAAAAAGGCGTAGAGGGTCGAGTTGGGAGCCCAGGGATTAGACTAGGAAGAGGGACTAGTTTAGCTCGTGTGAATCTGCATCCAAAAACCCACCAAAAAGGGTTAGTTTAGCATTTGGGACACCTTTGGGTGTTGGGACTTGCCACGGGCACTTGGACACACAAGACTCACCATGGCCCGGACTCGGGAATAAGCCACCACCTTACTCCCTATAGTATTTTCTGCGGCTGGTCGCCGATGCTACATCCAAATGGCACATTTTGTTGGGACTCCCGAAAGGGAGTCCCGAAACTGTCCCGGCTAGACTCCCAGAACTTTGAATGGTCATAACCCTTCGCCCCGAATTCGAATCGGGACGAGTCCTAAAGCAAAGTTGTAGCTCTCATCAAGAGCTTTCCAACTCCGTGTTGCACTCTTCAAGGCGACGTCAAGAAAAGGTCGATTCCCGACTTTTAGTGGTCGGGAGTCAAACTGCCAGTTTGACTCTCGGCCCTTCTTTTGCCCATAACTTGGGCTGGAAATGTCCGAATGGTCAATGCGAGGCCATTTTCGATATCTACGTTTCAAGACCTTTCCAATGACACCAAGAACAATTCAATGCGAGGTGTTTTGGGCCTTGTTGTCGAGCTCTGAACATTCGGGAGTCCCGGAGGACTCCAAACCTCCAACTTTTCCAAGTGTTGGGCTTCACCCCCACACTTGGCCAAAGTGGGGTTGCGACACAAGTTATCTTGTATTCATGTGTTTGAGTTTTATTGCATTATGGTCATAATATAAAATGTACTAAATAATAATAATAATTTTATCTCATTTGTACATGTGTAAGTGTTTGAAATTCAATTTGCATGTAACTTATCTAGTTGGTTTTTGGTAAATGAATGTGTAGGCTTTCATGCATGAGGAATGTAAGGAAAAAACTTTGAAAAGTTGGAATTATTAGGCATGGGCCAACCTCAAGGGCAACATTGGTTAATAAACTACAAGAGGACAATTTTTATTTTAAAAAAAATGTTATATAAGAAAAAGAAGCAAGACAAAATGTATTGGTTGAAGAACAAATCCAAAAGAACGTTTTTGATGAGCTCCCAAGCTCCTTGATGGACTCAAATGTGGATCTGAAGTGAAACTAACGGAAGAGCAGGGAGTTAAGGCACATTTCCTAGCTCGCAACACTTTGGGGGTAGAGGGGTGTGTTGGAGTTTTGGGATGAGACTAGGAAGATTGATAAGCACTTCAATCACTCACACGGACTTGCACAAAACCAAATAATGAGTTGGTTGATGCATAATTGGAGCACCTTTGGTGCTAGACAAGCTGTGGGTAAATTCAAACTCACAAGACTCATCATGGCCCGGACTTGGGGGAAGCCACCACCTTCCCCCTTATAATATACTTTGTGCCTCTCCACAAGGCCTACATCCAAATGGCATTTTGTCTGAGGACTCCCAAATGGGAGTCCTGAAATTCCCAAAGTTGGGACTCCCACAATTTTGGGGCCCCATAACTTTGTGTGCAGACCTTTGATTGAGATGAGGTTTAAGGCAAAGTTGTAGCTCTCGTTGAGAACTTTTCAATAGTATGTCACACACCACCTGCATGCAAGGAAATTGAATCAATTCCCGACTTTTAGCGGTCGGGAGTTAAATTGCCAATTTGAATCCCGGCCTTTCATTGAGCCATAACTTGTGTTTTAGATGTCCAAATGGGTCATGCGATCCCATTTTAGACATCTAAGTTTCAATAGCTTTTCAATGATATAAAGAACTCCTCAAACCAATGGGTTTTGACCCCTGTAATTGTTCCCTAAAGATTCAAGAGTCCATCGGGACTCTAATTCCTCAAATGAAAGTTGCTTTGAAAGTGTGAGGGTTGATTCTCTCACACTCTCTTGCACTCCCGGGAGCATAAGATGTGCCTCTTGGGCCTGCTTCTTGTCTCCCACTTTTGTAAGCCTTTGCTTCAGTCGCGAGCCTAAGGCTAAGGTTGCAACAATTTTGGTTCAAAACAAAATTTGAGAAAATGTTAGATTTTGTCAACAAAAACACTAAACAAAAATCAAGGTTAGCCACAAAATTAGATCCATGCACTATACATGGTTTATACACGTCAAGCCACTCTAGGGTAGGTTTTTGGGCATGAAATCATTCTCCCATCCTTATCTAAATATTACCATTGTTTTCATGAGGCCAAAACATAACAAGGTTTTATAGAATCTTGTCAAAAAGAGTTGGGGAAATAGAAAAATTCATGCTCAAAAATAAAATTGGGAAAATAACATACATTATTCGAAACTACTACGAGTGTTGATGGCTATAATTTACAAGCAATATCATGGGTATTGGGTATTAGTTGCCACAATTTGTCATGTGTTGTTGAACATTGGTAATTGATTCAAGATTCTGGTTTGTTAACATTTGTTTTCCCTAAAAGAAGAAGAAAACAAGATGGTTTGACCATAGAAACAAAAAAAATTTAGTGATATTGTGATGGACCATTGAAACACGAATAAACCTCAACAAAAAAAAATGTCACCCATGAGCCTTTCAACCCAAATCAATACGAAGTTCATGCAACAAACTTTCTACTAAAATCTCAAGTAAAACAACCTTGGTATTAAAGTTAGTTTGGCATTTTTTTAACCATAAGGATTTGGTACACTTGTAAATCACAATAATTTAATGTACATCAGTTATGGCTTTTAAAATTGATAGTTCTATTATGCATTTGTAGTGACTTTTAAAATAGACAATTTTATTATGCATTAATTAGCTGATGGATTATAGGACTTTGGATGGGTGATGATTATGTATTCACCTATGATTGAAAACCTTTGACATTTTGCAAAAAAAATGGACCAAAATAATTTGTACAAAAACATTTAATGAAAGGTAGTTACATTTATAGTGAGTAAGTTAGGGCTAAATAGAGAAGTCAATGGATATGATATGAAAAAAATCTAATAGACAAAATACCTAATGTAGTCATTGGGATTATAAAGTTAACTAAATGTCTAAAAGTTATGGAAGGTTTAATATTTGTAGACTTCATTCTACCTTTTGTTTATAGTTTCCCATCCCAAGGCAAAAAAATGGCAAAGGAAGTTTGAAAGCTTAAAGCCTTACTTTGTGAAACAACACAAGGACAAGATTGTTTGTTAGTGCAAATACCATGTTGAACTTGATTTGTTGGCACAAGGGTTGAATAGCTTGAAGGATGGCATAAAGGGATCATATGTGTCAAATGCTTGTACATCATATGTAGTCTATGGGCAAGGTGAAATTATGGAACATGACATTTATGTAACCCATACCAAAGTGTACAAGGGGGTGACAAAATTGTGGGAAAAATGTGTTTGCCCAAAAGGGGAATTTGAAGAGTGGCACAAGTTGGATTGCCTCATGTGGGAATGTGTAGAACGTGGGGTGGGCTAGTTGTCAATATGTCCTAATGATTGTTCTGCATATGGTTCTTTAGCAATGGCTTGGAAATGTTTCGAGCAAGATACTATTGGGGTGACAAATGAAAGGAGATTAAAAAAAAAAGGATTAAAGAAATGTTCAAAAAAACTTCAACTTTTATGTTCCTAGATTCTTTATGACCCAAAATTACAACAACTTATCACTTAAAACTTTGTGGCAAGATGGCAAGATACTCAATTTGGGTTGGTTATGGCTAACTTGCTTTTTGAGTGCATTCTATCACACATTGATTTCATTAAAAATTACACATTTCAAATCCGAAATGAAATACATCAAAACATTAACACTCATTTTATGTCATAAGATTGATGGACATCATGTGCAAAATGGACCCTGCAAATGGATCTAATGATGAAGGTTAGAGGTTCATCAAAGATACTCATTTCTATATTTCTAATTGTCAAAAACATGATATTCTATTTGTTCAACATTGTTTACTACAACATTGGAATTGGTTTGCAAATTAAGGTATGACACCACAACATGTAATTTGGAGTGACAAATGTGTAATCAATTCAAGGGTTCAAGAGCTATGTATTTTGTGGCTCACTACCTAGGTCTAACCTCGGGTTGCAAAATGAACTTGCATTATTTTGGTATAAGGCATGGGAAGGGGGAGTGGATGGTGCAAGTGTAATTGTGAAAAGGGCCTTAAAAGTAAATCAACTCCACAATCCAATACAAGAGGCTATAAGATGCAAATGATGTTGTGGGATTTTTGAAAAAGGTTAAGATGTCCTCTCAGACACCTAACACATATGAGGGAAGTGGGTTTTTTATCACCAAACATTTTTGGAATGTGAACCCTATCAATTTTGATTGATCAAACCCTCATTTGTGTGATCACATACCTAACTCACAAAAGCTACATTCCATCTTTGTTTTCTTTTGTTCATCCAACTAAACTACTTGTGAGGCCTTTGTCATGTTTTTGTGCCCCTTGTGTTGATCAATATTGGGAGAAATGTGAAGTAACCTCACATATCCCACTGTGGTGGCCTATTAAACTTCAGTCGAAAGACACTAACTTTGTGTGTGGGTAAAGGCTATGGAGGAACTTAGTGCAAGGAAACATGAAGGTGATGGGGAGGATATGGCTGCCCTAGTAAGTGTGAAGGACAATTTTGTTGTTTCAACATAGGAAGGCAATGATGAAAGTGTTGAGTTCTATATTTTACAATGCTAGCAAACAAGCCATACTATTCAAGACAAATTCACTTGTTCCTAAGGTGGTGAATTTGATGTTGAAGATCATGTAATTTCTAGATCTGTTACCAAAAGTGGGGGTGCAATGAAAATGGCTATGTATACTTGTGCAATTCACATGTAACATTTATTTACACCCACTTGGTACTAGCATGCAAGTTTCCAATGTTGCCAACTCATCACCAAGTAAAAGGAGATGAAATTGTTTACCAACTTCTAAAGGAAGCGATTGCAATTATTAAATTCCAGCTTGATGTTAGTTCCTAGTTGGTAAGCACTTGAAATGGAGCCAAATTTATAGTTGAAACAAGACTAAAACTTTAACAAAACTTGAGCTACTACATTTTTGGACAAGGTAAATTTTGCTTTGTAGGAAAGTTTTACATGGATCCCCTACTTACATCATTATGTAGAATGTGCAAATTAAACACCAAAATTGGTTAATGTGTGACAAACTATGTAGTGGCAAGTATGGAAGCCTATAGGGTGTGCAATGTATCATGGTGACTTTCAAATTTTGAAATCTATTGGCCTTATTTTTTGGCAAAGCTACAGAATCATCTATGCATTGGAATGTTGGTGAGTTTTTTTTTTTCCCTACTTTGCCTTTTCTAAATCAATACTCTATGCAAGGGCGAATCAAAGTTGAAGTTTTAATGGATGTTATAAATAATTATAATTGATTTATATGTGGGAGCTATTAGGCCTAAGGTTAAGAAATGTAAATTTTACGATTGTGCATCTACAAGTTGCTATGTGACTTGAACTAATTTGTGGTAGTGGTTTATCTATTTGTGGTTTATAGGTGTTGAAGTTGCTATTTTTGGTTTTTTAATTACATGGCAATTTGCAATGTTTTGAATGATGCACACCAAGCAAGGATAAGCTCTATGAATTGGATCATGATGGAATTGTAGGGAATGTGTTTGGACAGTTGTTGCATGATCTAGTCATGTTGACAATATGGGTGTATGTTCGGGTTTTGATCACAAATCAACAACCATCTAATTTTGTGTAAGGTAAATTGTGTTTTGATTTTGCTGATGACGAATGTGTCAAAGTAATACATGGCCGCATATATGAATGATTGACAAGGCTTGATGATAATATGACTATATAAAAAATTTATGAGTATAATTTCAATTAATTGTTTCTTATTTTGTGGGACTGAATTTTGAGTACGTTCATCACTTGATGTAAGTTGTATACCTTGTTATCTTTTTTCCCTTACTTCTGAACTGATGGTATCAAGGTGTTTCAAGGTTTTGGCATTATTTCATGTGTCAAATGTTTGTGTGATCATACCTTGATCTAATTTGCTTGTTCAAATTGTGACTAGCTGCAATAAGTATGTTATTTAGCTATAACTCATTGATGTTTTATATGTCCAATATGATGTCACTCATCAAATTTTATGTTGCATCATATGTAAAAATATCAAAACATACAACATAATATAATTTGTATATTGCATGAGTACCGCCAAGCAAATTGTGTTATAATGTGTGCGGGGTCTATAGGGGCCCAAGGCCCGCTTTAGACTAGGAGTCAGGGCTGAAAAACTTGAGGCCAACTTTGAGCATTTTTGGCTTGTTGTTTGGCCCCAAGTTACTAATAAATGCTAGAACACTGATGTCAGGATATTAATAAATGCTGGTACATTGGCCCCAAGGGTTGCAAATTGGCTTTCCAATTCATTGGTATCCTTTTTTAGCCTTGGAAATTGGGGCCAATACAAGGCCATAAGGTTCAGCATTTATTAGTAGCTTGGGGCAGATTGAAAATATTTGTTCTATTTCAGTCGACTCCTGGTGTGAAGCCCTTGGGGCCGATTTCAACTTTTGCACCAATAGGAATGCCTAATCTGGGTTGAACATCGGCCCTGACTCCTAGTGTAAAGCCGGCCTTAGTGTCAGGTAAAGCCCCAAGGTGTGGGCTTGTCATCCTAGGCCCCTCATTTTTGGGAATGTATAATGTCCCCAGACCTGTGAAGAAAGTGTACATATTTGTTTTGTGGATGAAGTAGTGGTAGCAAGTAGTAGTTGATTGAGAAATTCAAGTTGGGTTGTTTGTTGCTAGCCAGTAGCATGGCCGAGTCTTCCTGTTGCTTCCAGATTTGCAGCAGAAACTCAGTACACAGCTTAGTGTTTACACTGGCCTTTACCCGCTGTAGGGAGCTGATGAAGTCGGTAGGAAAGTTGTGATAGAGAGAAGTCACAACCATACATGTTACTGTTGATGGTCCCTGAACAAGTGTAAGACTGGCACTAATGTTCATACTCCATTCATGTTTTTTTTTTTGTTTTTTTCATCCTTGTTTGGTTTTTGTTTCTTGGTCCTTTGTTCTCGGTTTTGTCTTTCCTTCTCTGAAAATTTCTGTGGGTTACTGAAGAAGTGTTAACCTTGCTTCACTCTTTCTTGATTGTGAGAATTGAGATTCCTCAATAGATATATTTCTCAAAATGCAATCTGGGTTTCTGTAGTCAGGTGCAAATAAAGTCCTAGTTCCAAAGGCAGGCTTTCTGGCTCATATTGTCAGATTTCAGCATGTGGTGGATAGTAAAATGTACATTTTCACTTCACACAGTAGATGATTAATTTATGCACCTAGTACTGCAGTAGCAATGTTCCAGCAAACTGGCAGTGTGAAGCAGCTGCTGTGTCTCAGAGTCCAAGTGCTTGCCAGCCCTTTACTAGGCCAATTAGACATGCAACCTCAATGCAGTTCTCTCATTGTTTTTGGTTCTGAGAATAATGTAGGCTGAGGCGATCAACAAACTTGAGGGCATGGACAGCAATGATACGGCATGGTTATGGCCGGAATTGGTGCATGGGTTCAAAAACCTCACACAACAGGTTACAGTAATGTTGTCACTTGGCCCCCTTTTAACTGCTGAATATAAACATCAAGTCTTTGATGAACTCCAAAGGTTCTGCTGAAACATTGATGTCCAGTGATTACAGGCTACAGAAACCAATGTGAAGCTGGTATATTTCTCCTTCAGTTTTTCACTACCAGATTGTCATTTGTTGTGTAAGGAAAAGGCTTTTGACATTGCAGAAGTGTCCTTCCTGATCATACCCCACGACCAACAGGGACTTCACATGTGACAACAAAGGCTTTTTCTGCTGTGAGGCCATTGCCTCTAGTTGCCACACAAAGACTTTGACCTCCTTTTCTTCTCTTGCTGTCATCTGCCAAATTACACAACAGTTCTATTCTCTTAGCCTGCATGGATAAGTCCATTTTGCAGTTATGGCAGCATTTTGAAACAGACACTCTCCCATGGATTCAGCACCTAAATCAGAAGGAGCAGGAGCTTCAATGTCATGTTTTGAAGCTTAATGTTGTTTATCATGCCTGATATGTTTGGTCACATGCTTTGTGTGATTTGCAAGATGTCATATGTTTTCTCAACTATTTTCACATATGAAGATCAATGAGCTTTTGGCTCTATTGAGTCTGTGACCAACCTGAGGCTCATCTCTTAAGGATCTTCTTGTTCTGAGCCTATACGCATTGATTTGAGATTTCTTCTGCAGGTAGTATGAATAGTTGAGGTGCTAGAGGGCAAGGGTCTCCATATGGCATTAACTCAAGGAGAGGCTCAACTATTGATTATCTGCAGGGAGTAATGCATCAAGTAAGAGCCTTGCTAAAATTCACAAGGTATGATCTGATAAGTACATAATGTTCAAGAGCTACTCCATTTCCACTCAGGAGGATCTTCCCTTTGACCATTTATGCTGTAATCTCAATCCAGGTGATGTGAAACAATGAATGTTGGACATGGCCTTTGAGAGTTCATATCTCAGTCTTTCAAAGTGAATGATGGGCTGCTATTTTCCTTGCTTCTCTTAGGTGCTCCAGGAGCAAACACAGGCAATCTCTTGTCGGGCTTTGGTGCTCGAAAGGGATATGTGGGATATTGAAATTATCACATCAAAGGACACAGAAAGGACAACTGACCAGACTGGTAAGAACTCCCAGAGAAATACTGGAAATCTAGCAATTGTTCCCTCCAGAAAGTTCCACACTAGGCTTCTTTAGCCTCAGCGTGAGCATGTAGCACATTAGTTGATTTGATTTTCTTTCTCTTCCTGAACACTGATCAGCATAACTGGTAGCCTTATCAAATTTGTGTAATGAAATCAGGCGAGTGAGAAGTCTTTTCTGGTTTTCAATGAGTGGTCAAATCTTGAACATTGCTTACAAAGGGAATAATTTTCACTACCACCATTTTGTTGATGAGGTTCTGGATGGATGATCAATGTCCCAGACTCTTGAAGCTTCAATCTTATACCCTTAGTGGTAAGTTGCTGGACATAGAACAATGCAAGAAACACTGCCACTCTTGTGGAACAATTCTAGTATAATTCTTGAGATGCTCCAGGTTACAACATCAGTTATTCACCTTGGAATAACAATCCTACACAAAAGACAGGAATCCAGTGCAAAAACTGTCTCCTGTGCAATCCAACAGGAGACACATTTGCACTGGATTCTTGTCCCGTAGCTAACCACAATGGTTTGCTGCAGTCCTATTTTCACTTTTCTACCTACCTTTTACTTGCACAAGGTGGTACCCCTATTACAATCCTTCACAAATTCATAATCAATTGAATTTTCTTAAAGTAATCAGCTTCAACTTGGATTGAGTTGTAAAAGAGGATGAATAGTCTGATTTACTTAAAATGATTAGTATGATCATTTTGGGTGCTACTACCTAATATGTGTTCACAAGTTGGATTACTTTTTTGTGTCCACCCACCTTACTTTGGAAGGTTTTATCTTGCTCATTTCAAGCCTACATGCAAGTCTGTCAATAGCTATAGAAGCACCAAATGAAGGGTTGCTTAAACCCTTGGAACTTCCAGAGTTGAATAGGACAAAAGAATGAACACATGCTCTTAGAAAGCTTAAGTGTTCACTCAACGGTCTACATACCCTATGAGTGCCACATTCTTGTGACCTCGCTTTTCAAATCCTCAAAAGGTAACTCACATTGCTTAAGGAATGCTACATAGTGGAAGGGTAATTAGTAATATTGTAAAGATCATTGCTTTTCAAATCCTCAAAAGGTAACTCACTTTGCTTAAGGTATGCTAAGTAATGGAAGGGTAATTAGTTGCTTTGCAAAATCCTCAAACGGTAACTCACTTTGCAGAAGGAATGCTAAGTAGTGGAAGGGCAATTAGTAATGTTGTAAGGAACATTCTTGTACGGTGCATCTCCTAAGGGAGGGGCATTTGAGGGCATGAGCCCAAGGGTGTTCCCAAACCTCAGGAAAACACACAAGTACCAGGACCACCCCTTACATAAACAACTCTCTTTTTATTTCCACCCTTCTTTCTCATTCGATAGAAAAGAAATATTTTCATGGGGACATGTGATGATCATACAAAATTGGGTTAACTCCCCCGGCATAAGAACCTAGGGTCCTTATGCTGGGGTAGATCCCTCAAAATACACAGAAATAAAAAAGGGGGTTGTTTATGATGTGGTGAAAACAAATTAGCATAAAATGGAAGCCATTTGTGAGTACACTTTCGCTATATTGATGGGTGCATTTTCAATCATTCCTTAATTATCAGTGTCATGAGTGATGAACAGGTGGGCCAAACAAACATTGACAATTTTTTGCATCACATGGTCCATTTACTATCAATTACACAATTGACCTTAACAAAGGCCACAAGGCTGTGACATCAGTAGGTACAAAACAACTCATTTATTTAATGGGCACATGTCACTGAAAAAAAATCATGATGCTATTGAAATGAGAAAAATAATGATGTTTCCAAAATTTCCAAGGTGTGGTTGAGAGGACAAACTAGGGTAGACCAGCCAGCGATCAAACATTTAAGGATTCAGGGCAGGCTGGATCCAAGGGGAGGGGCTCCATTGTTTCTGGTGTTCAAACAAAACATCAACCCCTCCTCTTGGTGCATCTAACATACTAACAATGTTGAAAATGGATTAAAAATGAGAAAGTTATGCCCCCCCCCCAAGCAAAAGGGGTCAAGAACTCAAAAAAACAAACCATCAATAACTACAAAAGCTGATTCCTGAACATCCAAAAAACTCGTTGTATGCTGCACTGTTGCTATTAGAGTTCAAAAATGATTTGTAAAACATGTGACACTCCTATAGCACTTTAAATTGTTTAAAATGAATAAGAAATAAGAAAGTTACAAGGCTTAAAACTAGGGGGGGTCCAAAGAAAAGAAAAGAAAAACATTCTGTAAGTTGGAAAGCTTATTTTTCTTTTTTCATTATTCCTTTTCCTTTGCACTGAGTTTTAGAGTTTGAGGTGGCCCTCCCATAACATTTTAAATCACTTGAATGAAGGACATATGATGAAGATATAAATAAGTGTTCAGTCATAGGCAGATGATCGGCGATGGGCCAGTCGACCCTACATGGCCAAGGAGTCTCCAAAAGTTAGGACTTCAGGACGGAGCGCTAACGTCATGAAAATCTCACTCATTTACAAATTGATAGAACAAATTGCCTAAAGCCTAGTAGTGTTTTACGCAAACTTGTACACCAAGTTCTCCATCCCTGATTTCCCCATTTGTTTGCTGGGTTTAGGGTTTAGTTAGATCTTGCTCCTTTCTCACAATTTTTTTTCTTGGATCAGACACGGTGAGAAAATACAGACCAAACATGGCTCTGATCCCCTATTAAATCCGTTGAGGAAATGCTGCTGCCGATTACAAGAGCATGCATCAGAGTCATGGAAGAAAGGAACATCCAGGAGTATCTTAGAGATGGATTCTGTTCTCTGATTTGTGTTACAAGTCATCATCGCATGCCTTGATGTCAGATCGCAGTCCCCACGCATCACCCATCGTTTGGTTGCAGATCAAGGAGTATCCAGGCTATTCTAAATCTTATAAAATTTGGAGCTTGACCTACAAACTGTATTTTTACAACTGCATATGGTTGTAGTATGCTGACACTAGAAGGAAGGATAGGTCCAACGTCGGGAGGGCGGAAGGTTGGATATAGCCAGAAAGAAAGAAAGGAAAAAAAAAGAGACTACACATACCTTAGATAACACCTCTCTTCAAATCTCCCATGCATCAGAGTTGCGTCAGTTTGACATCACGGGCAAGTTCTTGAAGAATAAACATGCCTCTGCTCTTCCTATACACGTGTAGCATCATTTGCATGTCCGAGAACTACACTCTAAATTGCACAAATGCATCTCCACATTAGCACCACCATATGGTAATGCAAACAAAAATCCAAACACTTTTTCGACCTACATACCTTGCCTGTCGCATCCAGTGCACGCAACACAAAATAAAACGCACATAAATAAAGCTCAACCGCAATCAGACCAACAATTTGCATTCCTCCTAAACAACAGGTTGCTCCCATAATCCCCGCATGGCATGGCTTTCTGGAAACCGATTTAATTCAAAACCAGAAAGGACTCCCAAAATGGAACAAGTCCACGCACTGTTTCCTCATCATCCCTCGACCAATCCGACCCCCAATAAACAAACGAAGTTAGCTTCGACCGAGCGATTTCACAAACCAAAAAATATAGATCGCAGCAGAGGCTTACAACAAACATGAGTTTACAAGTCGGCTGCATTTCAAATTTTCCTGAAACTTGTGCCGATCTGATGTGATCATCCTCGCCGCCACCCACCAACAGTAGTCGATAGAACAACAATCAGCTCGTAAATACAAAACACACCCTAACCCTAACCCTAAATCCAGGTCCCGAGCCTGCATTCAACATCTGAAATTGGCGCCAAAGCGTTGCAAGTCAAACCTGGCGATTGAAAATCCTAATAATCCTGTTATATAGTGCCAGCTGGCAAAAGGGCAATATGAGAAAGTAAGAATTATCGTCGGATATCCGACGGTGCAGAAAAAAAGGCGGAAAACGCCAGCCCCGTAATGACTCGTCGGTGGGAAAAGGGAGTTTCCAAAATCCTCACAACGAATGACAGGAGGCCACTTGTTGTACTTTCATCGCGTTGGGTCCTAGTTCTTCCAAGTGCCGTATTCTGATTTTTTTTTGGGGGGCTATCCAATGGGTCCAAGACTCCAAGTGGTTTTCTTTTTTTGGGGTTTGTTTTGTTTTGTTTTGGTTTTTTCTCATCCAGGATTTCAATCCCCAAATGCATTTTTGACAACATTCCCTCAAATGAATATTATCGCGACACTTTAAATTTTATTTCTCTTATATTTGTGTTTTTTTTTTAATAAAAAAAATTCATATCAAAGCTCAATAATTAGGGAGTTCTTTGCAAGGGGTGTTAACCCAGGCCAAAAATGGTGATGAACTCTTTAGTAAGAAGAGAAATTTCATGCAGCCAATGTTTTGGCCCAAGCATGCACTCAAGGTGCCTTGCTTTTTTTACTTTTAAGTTTTTGGGAGGAGGAGGGAGGGGGGGGAGAATTTATTTCATTTTTTAGTGGTTCCCAATATGTTCCCCAAGTTCCCAATGTGTTCCCTAACATGTTCTCCATTGCACCTCACTTTTATCCCATCTGCCTTGCCAAATGTTGTCCTCCTTTCACCTACATAGGTGGGCCAAAGGGGAGGAACTCTATACTTCAAAATAAAACCTTTTATTTTGTGGAGCCTCCATAGTTTCATTTTTTTTGAGTGATGGGCTAATCCAATTGGCTCGTTGCAAAAAAAATTTTAAAAAATTGAACTTGGGAGGCACCTCATCTAATTAATAGGGTGTTCTTTGCAAGGGGTATTAACCACAAGTGAAAAGCCCGTGATACTCCCCTAAGGTGAATCACTGAGTCAGTTTTTCTAATGTGTAGACTTAGAGTTCCAGAGTCATTCAAAAACCCTAATTATTATTAAGTATTCAATAATTTTGTCAAACAAAAATTCAACCAAAATCAAAACTAAAAACTTGAGGTAGGCTCTTTGCACTAATTGAAAAGCCTTTGATGAGTGGATTTGCTCTTGAGGAGGTGATTTTTAGACTTCCTATGGTGCAAGATATAGGTATTAAATTTGAACTCCATGTTGCTATGCACTACCAGTGATGATCAACTATTTTAATTTTTTTTTAATGTTTTCAATATTTATGTCAATGTCAAATTTAATTTAAATTAATATACATTTCATGGACATGAAAAGACACATGTTAATTTTTTTTATATACCCAAGTTGGTGTATATGGAAAAAGAATGAGATAATTATAAAATGAAGGTAGTTATGAGGAAAGGTGGGACATAGTTATTATGAAAGTCAATAGGCAAATATATATATAGTTAAGCTTGAAAATGAGGTAATTATTTTTGAATTGTCTTTGAAATGGTTCAAGGACAACCGTACAACTAGAATTTGGATCATGTAAAAGCAACATATGAAACTTTTTGCGTCTATCTAATTCATTGATGTGGTGAACAATTGTTGCAACTTCTTTGTCATGAATCATAACCTTGCTTTCGAAACTACCCAACTACCTTGGCAGCTTCAACACTAATTATATCACTTTCAGAAAAGTTGAATTTTTTAAAAATAAAAATTACAAATAATTTTTTTTCTTTTTAAAAAAGTTGAATCTTCAAGAATTTATTTTTTTTTCAAAATGAAAATTTCAAAATGAATTAGTTATTTGACAAACATGTGTTGAAGTTGGCAAAGTACTATGGTGATCTTGGGAGCAACAGAAGTCCAATGAACTAACACTTACTCTTTTTTTTTTGTGTAACTTGTTCACTTTTTACATGTGGTGGTTCTTTGAGGTTGAAAATGAATCTTAAGCCTTCAAGATAACACATTCTTTCTTGTGTTGTACATACTTCTTGAGGTTGTACATGGTCACAAACAAATCTTAGTTTTTCGAAATCGTACAATATCTGGGAAATTCCACTTTGACAACTTGTGGTGGTTGTATGATGTCAATAGATGAATCTGAAGTCTTCAAAGGAGCAATAATATTCGATGAATTGTGCACTTTTTGTAACACAAATGGTTGAAGACAATTCTCATTTCATTTTCTACTATTTTGACTACCAACAAAAATTCTTTGAGTTGCAACATCACATTTTTTTGCATAAAAACTATGAGCAATGTCATTATAAAATATTTTTCTTTTGATTTGTGTTCATTAAGGTAAGTTTTCGATTTCTTCTTGGAAATATTAGGGTTGTTATTGACCACAAGTTGTCTATTCAAAAGGCACCACTTGTTTGTGGTGCTTGGTTCTCCCATGGTTGCTTATTTGGCCTTCCATAAATCTTGAATAGCAAATGAACATCCATAGAAATATCATGGATACATATTCCACCAATGTGGCTTCAATGGAAAACAAGAATAACATCTTTCAAACTTCCTTTCCAAGGCCTTTGTAAAATAATTTTGTCCACCAATCATAGCATAAAAGACAAAAATAGAATTCATGATGCAAACACTAGCCTTGTCATGGGAGACACATAGTGGGTTCTCAAAGTTTTTGCAAAAAAAAAAGAATTTTTTTTGGGGTCCTACTACTAAAATGGCTTAAAAGGTTTTTTAAAACACATTAAAATGGACATTATTTTCAAACTTCAATTGTGTGCTTTGGACCAAATTTTTTAATTATATTGTGATTGCACCATGTAAACCCTAAATAGACTCCCTTAATGCAATTTGAAACTAGCAATCCATTATAATAACCCCAAAAGGAGAAAATGAATTAATGTGATATGACCAAAAAAAGTGTCATGCTTTCTATTTAAGATAGCACAAGCTTGCATATCCAGTATCCAAATGAAATTTTATTTTTTCTACATTTTACATATGACCCACCATGTGAATACTTGTGTTTTAAAACATCAAAGGCATATTTGATCCTTCAAAGTAAGAAAATAATTATATGTAATGAAGGGAGAAGACCAAAATTCCCTTATGCCATTGGTTTATAAATGATATGTTATTGACAAAATATGGTTAGTAAATTGATGCAATTGAAGTGTTATGATTATGGATTTCCAAAATGATTGAAGTTGTCCATTTTTTTCAAAGGATGCAAGGAACAAAGTGAGTTTGAAAGTATTCCATACATTTTTGGCTATCTTGCATTTTTCAATGTTTATGTAACCTACTTATGTAATCTAAATTGTAAAAGCAATTTCCATATGTTATATGGATCATGTAATTTTAAATTAGCCCTAAGTAGAGGGTATAAGGAATTTAAAATAATCTATGGAATGGGTAATATCATCAAATAACAATGCCTCAAAGAAACATGAAATTACCAACATTAGAAAGGAGATACATAACACCCTTCACAATTTTAAAGGAATAGGTTTTTTCAATCATGTTTGATTCCCAAAATTGAGCTTCCAAATGTATTCATTTTTGGAGGGCCATTCAAATTAGGGCTTCAAAATGTATGGAAGTGTAGTTTTGTGAATGTTTGTGTACTAATTTAGATCAATAGGTAAATTGGAATTTTGGTCATAAGCATGGGGCAAAGAAATTTGAAATATATGAAAAATAATTATTAATAAATAGGTACCCTTCATGATTAGTAATTATTACAAATTAATGGAGCCAATAAGTTCTATATTTTTATTTTTATTTTTAAAAAAAATCTTTTATTCACAGTTGGTACCTCAACATGTGCAAAAAGGCTATGCTCCCTTCAACCTTTTCCCAAGTAGAAAGAGTTCAACATCCACACGGAGGAAGAAGTAGCCCTTCATTTCCCACAAGGATAGGTACTTTGAGGCGGCTGATTGCAGCCTCTAGTCAAAAACCATGGGAAGACAATGTGTCTAAAAATTGTCTCCACCACAAAAAAAAATTAAAAAATTAAAAAATTAAAAAAAATATATATAAACAATAGTTAATAGCTATGGGAAATTTATTCAGTTTTTAATTTTCAATTTTATTTTCACACTTTAGTTTTTTTGAATTTTTAAAAAATTGAGTGAAAAACTAGTTAATTGTTTTTTTTGGTTGTATACAACATTTTAAATTGTATGAAACAAGTTGTAAAAGACAATTTTTTTTTTCTAGTTACACAAAAAAAAACTCACCCAATGACAATGAAACACCCAAATCAGAGAACTAATATTATAACTCACAAGAAATTGAACTTGAACATAAATTCATTTTTTATGAACTTTTTTCCACCACAAAATTTATAGGCTAGTGACTTCTTGATATTATTTGACCATAATTTTTTTTAATAAAAAAATCTCTTTCTCCCTTTCATTTGATTTCTTCTTCTTCTTCTTTTTTAATTCTTCACTTTCAATTTCAATTACCTAGTATTAGTAATAGTAGGTTAGCAGGCTTCAACACTAATTATATTATTTTCAGAAATGTTGAAATGTTCCCCAATTTTTTTTCCCCCCAAAAAAACAGAAAAGGGAAAATAATATAGAATCCTTTAGAATATTTGTGCAATGTCCATTTTCAGCATAGAATCTTCAAAAATAAAATAATTATTCAATATTGAAATTCAATGTTGCAGTTGCCAACAAGGGTAGGGTGGTCACTAGAGCTGCCAATTTTTTCTTTTTCTTTTTTCTTTTTTCTTTTTTGGTGGGTTAGGAGGGTTTGGGGGATGATAACCCATGTGTTGGATGCTGATTGGAAAAATGAATTTTGACATCTGTCCATCCCTGACATCATCATATACCATGAGGGTCGACTTAGCTCCAAATCTAGTATGTGGCGAAGATTTGAGAGTGAACTATATCTTTCAGAATGGTAGATTTGTGAGCTTTCGTGTGGTTGACAAAGGAGTAAAGAATGGAAAAGGCTTTGCGTGGCAGAGAGTGGTAGAACCTACATTACTAGTACGTACATATGCATAATCTTCATATATTGTAGATTAGAAACCTGGGGGAAGGGGGCAGAGGATACGATCTAATAAGAAGCAGCGGATATTGACAGAATCTTCATCCCTGGTAAATAATCGTGGCACAAAATCTTCATTTATTGTAGATTTGTCATAGGCCTTCCTGGTACAATAGCGGCGGGAGGGAGAACGCGAGACGAAGAAGAAGAAGAAGAAGCGCCTGCTGCTGCTGCTGCTGCTCCTGTTGCAGGCAGCTCCACAGGGAGAGCAAACGCACGCTCCAGTGCGAGAGAAGAGCTCCAGAGCTTCAGATAGAGGAGAAAGAAAGAAAGAAAGATTCTTAAGATTTTTTCTCAATTTTTTTTTGGGACGAAGTTGGCAGAAAGAATTGGCTTCTAAGTTTCAAAAACGCACCGAGAAGAAAGCTGATTGTCACATATCGTGTGCATGGGTAGTTGACAAGAATCTCTTTGGAGTGCACACGCACGCACGCACGCCGAGGCACAGAAGACACAGACAGAGAGATTGTGAGAAGGGAAGAAGTTTTTTCGGTTTTTTGGCACTGGGTATGTACAAGGTTCTGAACTGACTGAGATCAGGAAGTTTGTGGGATTCTTTCAGGCTCTCTCTCCAGCGTTCTCTCCTTTTTTCTCTCGCGCTTGCACTTGCTCTGCCTCTTGGCAATACCCTCTGTGTGCGTGTGTGATCGCGTACTCCGGAGCTCACAGTAAGAGAGACTTAGTTCGACAAGGAGCGGAATTGCAATTCAGAGACACAGAAAAGAGAGTAGAGCTGTGCATGTGAGGGATTTGATTCAATGCATTGTATAACACTTTGTCGGAAGTTTGAGATCGCAAAAGACTCAAGAAATTTTGTTAGTGGAGAAGCCAAGTTCTTCCTCCACCACCACCTCCGCAGCAGCAGCACGAAGGCTGCTGGAGGCGGTAGTAGAAGAGTCCATCTGCTCTTGAAAGGAGGAGGTCCGTCGTTCCTGCCTCTGTCGCAGAGGACATGGGATTCTTCTAGTAAAGAGGCGAGGACCGCCAACACCACAACTCGAGCCCTAAAGCGCTCCCATGGTGGTGAGGAATCTCTCTTTCGAGGAGACGATGGACAGGAGAACCCAATCCAGACTCCTCTCCTCGTACAGAAACATTTGCAACAACACTACTGGGATGCGAGGATTCTTGCGCAGGTAGCTCTGATATGGAGATCGCTGCAATACTCCTCGATCCCGTTTGACTACTGGCTTGCCAATCTGCAAACACCCAACAGAGGAAAACCCCTGAGAATCTCAACCAGAGACCGTTCTTCTTCTTCTTCTTCTTTGCAGAAGAAAACTCGGGAAGATGCACAAGGGAGAGCTGAAGTGAGAATCCGAAGCAGACAGAAGCGAAGTGGGGGGAGAGAGCAGAATGAAAGATACGTCGAATTTCTCGATTTGCGAGAGGATGACGGATACACCAGCCATGGGAGATCATCGCTGCCCTCCCGTGCTGCTTCTCTTACCATGGATTTTTGCAAGAACCACCAAGCTCCTCCTTTGGCTCCTAGTGAGCCACGATTCTTGCGGGACTTAGCTCGAGCTTTTCTGGTGAACCGAGTTGTTGTTTTGAAGAAGATCAAGAGAGGGTTGTTGTTACCCTCTCAGGTGAAGGAAAAGGCTCAGAGTCTTGCTGTCTTCCGGTGGCTGGAGAGATTGAGCAAGACCTATGGCACATCTTTCATGGTTATGGTGATCATGGGTTATTGCACTCAAGGATTTCGCTGCTTCCCTTGGTTGGCTATGTCCTACTATTACAAAGACACACTGCAGGTAGGCTTCCTTGATATACTTTTGCTGTGTTATACTACCCAAATTCAAAAAAACTCAGTAACAAAAAAGCTTAACACTCCAGGTAGGGTTCTTGTCTCTTGCTGTGATGTAACACCTAAATCCACACAACCTCAGTGACTAAACCTTTTTTGCCAGGGCAAAGTTTTCCCTCATGAATGGCTCTGGCCTTCTTCACAAGTCATGAACATACATACACATACCCAGTCTTTGGGCTTACAAACTCAGCTTGCAGAGATTGTGCAAATTCTTCAGGACTAGAGTCTGCCACTCGATGGGTTCATAAGCATCTGCTGTTTCTCAGTTCTTGATCCTTCTACTTGTGTGGGTTGGACCAGACGGACTATTCTATGGTTCCCTGAGAAAACTTCTATGCATGCTTGGTCCAATTATTAGCTCATTGTGTTTATGTAAACCCAGAAATGTGCTTGCAAAATTTTTCCAAGATTGACAGCTTTTGCCTCCCATCTTTGTCTAAAAGCTTTGTGAGTTTCCTTCTCTATATATATAATATGAAGGGAATAGTGGTCTGTTTGATTCTTGGAATATGTATAGCTGCTGCATCTCTTGATGAACAGAAAGACTTGTATGTGATGACAGGTGGCACCAGGTATGATGCAATTCCTGATGTCAACAGCGAATCTTCCAATGGTGGCAAAGCCCATATATGGCATCATATCGGATTCTGTTTTCATTGGAGGAGCTCATCGTGTTCCGTATCTCATTTTTGCTGGTAAGATTTTGCATTGATTCAGGCTCCCTTTTTTGTATTCTATATGTAGTGGAGTGGAAACCGAAAGTGATTAACTTGGGAGATAATAAAAATGCATTGTGCCAATTGGTTTGGCAGGAGCACTTCAAATGCTTTCATGGGGGGCAATAGTTGTGCATCCAGGGGTGTCATCATCAGTAGTAGTTTTGACCTTTATTCTCACTCTCAGCAACATGGGAGCTGCCATTTCCGAAGTTATGAATGATGCCCTAGTGGCTGAAGCTGGAAAGAAGAAAAAAGGTGCTCAACAAGGTGAGTAAGTTGGACATCTAAAAATGGGCTCTAGATGACCTACCTGTTGAGGATTGCCTTGAATAATTGTATTTCCTTCTTTGAAAGGGAAGTGACTTCATTAGATGATGCCATACAAACCAAAAATCTCATCTTCTGTATTCAACAGAATCATTTGGCATTCTCTATCAGAAGTGTGGCTGCTGTATTCTGAACACAAAACTCTCTGGTGTTATGAGCAGGGGAGTTGCAGTCATTGGCATGGCTAGCGCTAGCATCAGGTGGGCTTGTGGGAAACTTGATGGGGGGTTATGCCCTCCAAAAAATTGGGTTTGGAGCCATGTTTTGTCTATTCATCATGCTTGTGGGCGCACAACTGCTGGTGTGTGTTTCAGTAAAGGAGGGGTCTTTTGGTCTCAGGCATCCCAAAATTGAGGCAGATGACTTACCAGTTATGTTTGCAAAGCAACAACATGGACTCTTAGTTCGCCAAAAGTCGCAGAAACGAAGGATCTACTCAAGGACAGGTTATACCACAGTAGACCTGGACTCTCCCACGCAAGACTTGTCACCACAGGTGAGGGTTCCCAAATTGAAAATGTTTCTCAGATGGCAGGCAAGAGTCAAAGCTATGCTCAAGATTTCCAGTACCAATGCAGATGGAACATCAATATTGTCAAGCATGCAGCAACAGGTCTCAACACTTGGGGACTTGCTTCGGAACCCAGAAATTGGTAGACCTCTCATATGGTTTCTATCATCCTATGCAATTATTCCAAGCTTAGGGAGCTCCATTTTCTTTTATCAAACTCAACATTTGGGTCTCAGTTCTTCAGTCATTGGGCTTGCAAGAGTGGTTGGGCAGATGGGCCTTCTGGCAGGGAGTATTATCTACAACAAATCTCTCAAGAAAGTCCCCTTGCGCAAGATGTTTGGTTCTGTTCAAATACTCCTCGCCATTTGTATGCTGTCAGATATTATTCTCGTGAATCGGGTGAACTTGCAGATGGGTGTTCCAGACAAGTATTTTGTTCTCGGAGCTTCAGCCTTTGTGGACGCAATTGGCCAGTTCAAAGTCCTGCCCTTTCTGGTGTTGTTGGCAAGGCTTTGTCCTCCAGGCAATGAGGGCTCCCTTTTTGCATTTTTCATGTCAGCTCACTGTCTTGCTTGCACAGCAAGTGCCTACTTTGGAGTAGGTCTTGCATCATACCTCCGCATCTCTTCAACCTCTTTCACAGGGCTCCCTCTTGGCATCTTTATGCAAGCACTCTTCACCTTGCTCCCTGTCCTTTGGATCAACTTCATTCCAGAAGATGAGACCTCAACAATGGAAATGTGCATGGCAAGGGTTAAGTAATCCTCCATAGATTCAGGTGTGTAGTGTGTACCTTGACAAGAATAGGAATTTGTGCACTGAGACCTTGACAATTTGGGCATGCAAGCCTCTTGTCTTGGCAATGTAAGTTTTGTACATACTGAGAATGGCCGGGGATAATGCGTTGAGCTCTAGTACCTGAGAAGATTGAGGGTTCTGTGACCTGGGCAATTAGAGTGTGGGGAGACATCCTGTTCATTATCTGATGACAAACAGTCAAGCAGAAAAAGATGGTCTATTGGATCAACCATGAGAATTAGGTTCCTGATCGGACAGAAAAGTCAAGTTACCTTATTAGGGTTGGCTATGGGATTAATCTGGTGGCTGGTCTCGTAGTACTGTAGGGCTTTGTGGAATTTGGCTCCAGAAAAGTGATCAGAACTGCAGTAGATTGAGGACTTGGCAGTTCTTCTCCCTTTTGTGGACCTGCCAATGAGTCCCACAATTCCAGTGGCTATCAGATGTGTATGTAGGGTTTTACAGAGTGTAGGTTAGTTGCAAGGGTGACCTGAATACATTTTCTTTCATTGGTTCTGGCTGGTCTGTACTTATCAACCAATTTGAACAGACAGGGAGTTCATGTGACCTCTTCTCTCAGAGAAAAATATCTGTGAGAGTGAAAATCACAATGGATGGGTGGTTTTTTGTGAACTGATTTCACATGCAGGTTTTGTTGGCAATGTATGGAAATATCTCATATTCCAGGGTGCAATGCATGTGATAATCTCTTCACGGATCTTTCTTAAGGGTATGTAAAAGTAATGTCTGGACTCAAAACACTTCAATCCTTGCATAACTGAATGAATTATTGTTCCCCTACCAGTTGTACACATCTAAACCTGAATGAGATAAACAATTGGCTTGGCAAATGACTACTTGAATAACTTCGCAAATGACTACTTCAGTAACCTCAAACATCCCACAAATCCCTCCCTACTGCTCCTTGCTCCAGTGAAGAACCAAAAAGAACTTTATCAACTAAGTCAATTTGAAAGATGATGTAACCACATCACTGCCCCCATCTACATAAGGTCAGTCACTGCTCCTTTTCCTGTCACTGACTGCTGGACCCAGTATGGGAAAAGAGTTCAGATCTGTGTGTACATATTTGTGTCCTGGAAAGCTCAAATTGCAAATAAGGTCATCTGTAATTGACTGTAAGTAGAGTGAGGAAAAAGAGGTCCAGGTTGCACTGCACTGGTAAGTGCCCAAATCAGTTAAGATGGGTGTCATGAGGGTCTTTGGCAAGCACTTAAAAGACACCACATAACAAAGGCCATGTGATGCTGAGAGCTCCCAAATCAGTTAAGATGAGTGTTATAAAGAGGGTCTTTGGCAAGCACTAAAAAGACGCCACGTAACAAAGGCCATCAGCAGTGATGCTGAGAGCTCAAACATAACCACCTTGGAAAAATCCCAAGCCAATCCTCTCCGCAAATAGCTGTCCCAATCATTTGCCAATTCACAAACCCCAATACAGTCAGTTCAGCAGCTCTTAGTATGAAGATAGTCTTTCTCCTCTTTTTAGCACAGTACAAATTCACAAGGTCCATTGCACTATTACACGTCAAAGATGAAGACAAGGAGATGGAGACCTGGTGATAGATGGCATAGTTGCCACAATAGCAGCACTCGCATAGATAATTGGAACAACAGTGGGTGGTTTACTCTTCCTTAACCATAGTAGTGATCCCAATGCAGCCAATGAAATTGTCAGTACCTGCATATGAGATGAAAGATATAAGGACTACCAGTCTTCAAGTCCCACCCTGTAAATTGGCAGCTAGAGTAATCAACATTTACAGACAGTTTAACAGATTATCAGGAAAGCAAATCTAAACATGCAAGAATTGAAAAATCTCTATGGCACAGAGAGATGAGAACAAAAACCAGATTTGCATTTGACTCAACGCCTTGGAGAAGATATTCCCAGGTGAATTCAAGACCTCGGGCTCCAACCCACAAAGGAGCCAGCCTGTGGAGTAGTGCATCTGCAAAGGCCCATCCTATCACACCCATCCCAACAAGCTAAGAAAAAGCACAGAACACTTCAGAAAGAAAATACTTTGTGAGTGTGAAACTCAAAGCATAGCACCAGTCACTTTATCAGCATCAGGATTCAGTTTTCATATCAGGCTTCCAACTAAACATCTCTGGTATACTAAGGAGAAGAAATTTCTACCTACAAGATTGCAGAGAAAACTCCACAAAAGCACTTTGAAGATGACCGTTTTGTCAGTAAACTCAACAAGAATGAGTGTAGTCATAGACAGATAAATTTTCAGTAAAAGTTTTATGATCAACTAATCTCCCGTCATATGGGATATTCCACTCACATGCTCCAAAAGTGCACCAAAAGTTTGATAGCCTGTCCCCTCACGAACACTACAATAGTGCTTTTCTGCTTAAAGCGATAATGTCAACAATTTGATCCAGAATGATACAAGTAAAAGATTGGTTTCCACACCTAGTCCAACCGCTTGAAATTTGTGGTTTTGTGAGATGTTCCGGTAGGTCAGCTGTGTCAGGGCAAAGTAAAGCCCAGCCACATCCAAAAACCCTATCAATGCTTTCAACAGCTCCTGCAAAACAGATACAAGACAACATTTATACAATAATCCAGTCCATCGGGTTCTAACCTTCCCCTTAGTAAATCACCAACATGGTGCAGTCATATTTATTACCACATTATTATCATCAAATGCTTCGCAGACAAGCTTGATCTATCTAGGGCTGAACTCTCATAAATTCAATAAAAAGTATACAATGTAAGCATTGTTTAGCTAGCATAGGAAATGCCTCATAACCAAAAAACCAGGAAGTAAGTGTTGACCTAAGTGCATAAACAAATGTCAACAAGGAGCAGAACCTGGGAGAGATCGAAGCTATCATTTTCGGACACTTGAAGGAATGTTGCTAGACATACCAACTGCACATTCAAAAGGAAAATTTTCAATCCAGTTGCATAGGAACATTACACAAAAGATGCTTGCATAGGAGCTCAGAAAGAAATTGTAAAGAATAACAAGGCAAAAAAACAATACCTTAATAAGTGTAGTGCCCAGATAAACTATAGCAGCTTTTATACATGTCCCTGCTGTATCATATTCCGACCTGCCAATCCCCACAAATCTTCAAATCTTATCTCTAACAGCAATTCTAGAAAACAAATCTCTGATACAATCTTTGGCCAATCTTGAAGCATGCAATCTAAACACATGTGTGTGAAATTCAGCAACAGTGCAAAAATATAGCAAGATTCCAAAGATGGATCATCCATGATATATGCAGACTGGTTCATTGAATCCCATCCTTTAAGACCTAATGACCTAAAACAACACTTGCATAAAAAGGAAAAGCTGCAAAAGCTAATAAGTTTGTGCATTCCACAGCATTGAATCCACATGCGGGCATCCATCAGTTACCAGAAGCTCAAAGAAAAATACGGCAGCCTCAAACATATAAGGTTATCATCGTATGGGGGGGAGGAATGGGTATTTCGCGGTCAAAGGCATGCCTATACCGGGGAAGAAAAACAAAAGCATCCAAAGGTGCTGAAAGTTGAAACACAACAACAAATTAAGTTTTCCAACGTGGGGGTTAAAGAAGCGGATCAAGGACGGGGGTTGGGGGGAATGAAAACGGAGAAACTCAAAAAAGGCAAGAAGAAGATGAACAAGAGCATTTGAAGGTGCTGAAATGGTGGAACAAACCAACCAACCAACCATCGAGATTGACACCGCAGAAGCAGATCGCGAAGGGAAAGGAAAACCCACAAGAACAAACAAACCCAAAATGGCAAAGAACAACATACAACGGAGTCGCTTTGTAGTAGACGGCATGAGGCCCGAAAGTGAGCGCCGCGCAGTTGATGAAATGGAACAGCGTCATCGCTCCTCCTCTGCGTGCGCACACAGGGACAAACAAACGGGCACTATGTCTCTCTCCTCTCCCTCGTCAACGCGCAAACAAGAGAGACGATGAAGCAGGGAAACCCTAAAATGCCAAGCTCGGTCCCAAAATCAAGGGTTAGATTGTTTTATGGAAACCCTAAACTGCCAAACTTAAGGTACGTTCACACAGAGTGATAGAAGTGTTGGTAAAAATCAATACATTCGTCTATTCTCAACATCTACACATTACATCTCTCTTCTGGATCATCTTTCGCATCTCTCTTCCAGATCATCTTCACATTTTTGCATCTTTTTGTTGCATCTCCTCATTTCTCTTCTACATCTTTCCCATCTTTCTTTTGCATTTTCTTCTTGCAATCACTTATAAACAACAAGTTTAATCGAATTAATTTTCGTGATGAATGCAAAAACACAAGTTTTGCTAGAAAAGGCAAGTGTTCCAAAGGAGGATCCTACAACAACAACAAAATTCAACAATGCAATATCAATTGGCAACACAATGAAATGTTTACACTCATCAAGTGCAAACACGTAGAATATGCTGCACAAAAGGATATTGTGGATCCAAGAGCTCATATTATATATTCCATGTAGTGATGGACCAAGATTGCAGACAAGCTTCAAAACATGATCAACACATAGTCACCATGGAATGGCAAGGTGTGTGAGGATAAATGGCATGGCTTGCATTCAAATTACAAGAAAATTGCAAACTACCACAAAGGGACTAACCACAATATTTCTTTCTAAGAACATCTCATTAATGAATGTGAGAAGTTACACTTACCAAAACAATTCAATCAGGATTATTATGGGGCAATAAAAGTGTTTCAAGGAGAACAGAACAACAACATTCCATTTCATGTTCAAGACTTACAAACATATGGAGATAGGAACTACACTACACCAATATTGAAACCATATATACAAAGAAGATCAAGATTCGGCACAACCACGATGAACATTCATGCAAAAGATTCTTGGTGGCGATTATGTGGCAAATGAACACGCAAGTGACAACAATGAAATAATTTCAATTCATGTGAATGTGATAAACTTGGACAATTTTTTTAAAAGTATTTATTACTCTGAAACACCCTTTGTCAACTTGTCAAACATTCCAACTTTGCAATTTCAACCAACAATAAGCAAAACTAACATGAATGCCAACTACACTTGGAAATATAAGAATTTTAAAAAAATGAAATAATTTTTTTCACCAATTATTAAAACAATTGATAGGAGTAACAAGGCAATGGTGGGAGTCATGATCTTCTCAATGCTACATAGATTGAAATTGAAGACATGAAAAAGATAGTCCACAAATGTGGCTTATTTCTAAAATATTATTCCAAAAGTATGTGTTGATATATTCCTAAATGTTCCAAACCTTGTAATTTAATTCTAGTTTCAATTCCATGCTTTACAATACTCCCATGTTCACTTAATTCTCTTCAACCTATAGGACGATGATTTATGTTAATGTTTTCAAACTCTAGCTACATCATTAAATTGTTTATGTCCAAGTCCGATATATGAAGGATCACATGTAAAGGATGTAATAACAAGGTAACTTTTGGCAAAAACATCACATGATGGCTAGTCTTCAACATTAATTCTCTAATTTTTTTTTATAAATCCCAAAAAAGTTCTCAACAACATTTCTCCACCTAAATAGTTTCTAGTAAACAAGGATTCTAAAATAGTGTGGTGAACATTTCCCTATTTATGGGGAATCATCAACCAAGGTAGTAAATGATATCATTTATCACTTATTATGTAAGGTTTGATGTTGCATTCATAATGATCCATTAATTCAAAACAAATCTTCATGAATAGTTTTCTAATGCACAAAATGTGAACATTGTTCATCAACCTCGGCATCCGAACAAATGTATCTTTGAACTTCTTTTTTCAATCAACTACAACTTTAACATGTTGTAGGATTTGGGCTTGTATGAGAAATAGTCAACTACACATTGCACCTTTGATTTGAGAATGTGAATATATGTACTGTCAATCATTCCATGGGTTGTTGGAAGACCACAAAATTATTTGTAATTAATCATGAATTGAACCAAGTCCTCTCCTTCCAGCCATGTGATTTGATTTTGAAATACCTAAATCATAAACCAAACAAATTCAAACGAACAATGGATGCCCACTACAAACATCTTGTTATAGTACAAGCACTTAGTTCTATGAATGAACTTATATAGAGAACAAACAACTCAAATGGTCACATGAATTACACATTGATATGTCATATTCATTTTTGCATTAGAAGTGTTAGTTTTGTAGAACATCAAGGTGCTTCACCTTGAACAAGACTAAAAATTCAAGTTATAAAAAAAAATTGCACCACATGTTGTGAGTTACTATGCAATAAGCACAAACATCTAAAATAACACAAAACATTTGATACACAAAGACACATACAAGAAAGTAAAAAAAGGTTTTTGGAATAAGCCACAAACTTACTATTTGTATTTTTAATCACACTTGAAACCCCATATTCACATGTTCCTGATCAATGAACTTTAGATTAATAAAATATTTAATCCTTGAATACCACTCAATTCGTACCCCTAAGTGCCACTTACTTCTTAACCACTAATGACAATTTTCAAGTTGTACACACATTTAATCTAATTTAAAACATTCATATAGTTTTCATAACATTCCAAGTATGTCTCACATTAGAAGCAAACCTTTACCTCAATGGATAATATATTAAAAGAGGAAAGATCTTTTACCAATTGTACTCAACCATTTCCTAGTTGATTAACACCACCCATAATTTCAAAGCATCTAGTGAATATAATTCACCTAATGCACACAATTAAAAATAATCAAAATTATTTCCATTTTTTTAAAACACCTTAACATTAGCAAATAAAAGATTTTAAAAAATTGACCCTAAACACTTGTACCAAGGTATCACATGTTTCATAAGCACCAATCAATCCTCCCAAACAATCATCCATTATGATTCAATATTTACACTTCGAAAAAATCCTCGCTACTTCAAGTTAAGGCAAACACATTTAGTTTATTGGACAAAATTGATAAAATGACTAGAGCTTTTACCACTTATACTTAACCCACCTAATCAATGACCACCTATAGTTATTCCAAGTGAACAATCCTTATGATCTTTAACGAAATATAATCTTGAAAGCACAATGTATAATTGCCACACAAATCATTAATCACCATGAAATCAAGCATTCCCAAAAAAATTCATGATTCAATAAAATATGATTTTGAAAGCACTAAGCACTAACACCTTGAAATTAGTGGGCATAAAATTTCCAAGGATTTGTTTACAACAAGATCACGTACTATTAGTTCCATTAGTCACAACTAAAAAGTTTTCCAAAGAAGCATTCATGAACATATACTTTTGAAAATATTCAAAACTACTTCACAAATTAAATGGGACCACCTTGAATTCCATGGATAGAAACATTTCAATAAGAATTGAGTTGCTACACTTGTACTTGGACCATTTGTTCCATGAATATGCCATTGAATTTTCCTACAAACCACAAATAATATGATTCAACCAAAAACTACAAATTTGACAACATTTAGAATTATTACACACAAAGCACATATACACTTTGAATTCAATGGACATAACAATTCCAAAAGAACTTGAACTTATATATAGTTGTACCTATGTAACTTGTTGGACTTGACCAACCATTGGTACTTTAAGCAAACATTTAAAATGATTCATGAACATTTACTTATAAGAGCATTCAAAACTACCTCACAAAACGTAAATTACTTGAAATCAATGAAACCTAAATTTTAAAAGAACATCAAATTGTTACATTCATACCTACACCATTTTTCCAAACTTTTAATATGATTTAGAAACTTGTACTTTGAATAGCTTACCAAATTGACATCTAATCACAAAAGGCAATGGATAAAACATGCTTCATAATAGTGTTGAGAGTGGCAACTATAAAGATGTATATGGAACTTCAATTAAACCTTGCTAAGAGGATTAGAACCTAAATAAACCATCATTACCATAGAGAGACTTAGATGATTTTTATAATAGCTTAAACCAGACAAATGTTGGTAGGTTTTAGAAATTAGGCGTGTTTAAGTCTAGGCTATAGGTCAAGTTTAAAGTATCCAAACCAAAGGTTTCAAGTCTTGTTGAAATCACCATTGGAACCTCACCAAACAAGTGGCCTCTTTTCAAAATTGAATTAGAACTAGAGGTGCTACCTTCTTTTGATAAGGTAGATAAGTCCAAGTTCTCGAGGTAGGTGAATACTAAATACAACTTTATTTTAAAAATATATAAACTTGATACATTTTAAGCAAGTTATTGGTTTTGATTAGTTGTACATAATTAATATTCTATAATCTTTATTTTGAATTATGTGAACTAGTGAAACAAACTAATATTACACCCAAAAAAATTATGTTTTATTATGTGTAAGGGAGATGGAATTGGACCTAGTTTTCAAACTAAACCTATCCTGAAAATTTAATAAAAATGATCAAAATTAAAAGTTTTAAAATCTAAAAAACAAGTCTCAAGACCAAATCAAATGACCAAAACACATGTTAAATGAATGTTTCATAAAAAAAATAAAAGCCAAAATCAATGGTTCCTTTTTAAGAACATGACAACATTGAACCAAATTTGCTTTGTGTATAATGAGGTCTAGATGAGGAATGCCTATTGATAAATGGGTCATGTTCTATAAACCATTCACTACAATACAAGAAAATGTAATTTTTCTCTTGCAAAGAGTTGTGATTTATGAAACATGTGTATGATGTCATGAGTTTTCTTCCAATGTATTTATTACATGTGCCATTAAAGCTAATATCAAATTGCTATTTTAATTTAATATACGTAACAATAAACATCACATATTGTTCATTGTAATGGATGAAACCACAAAGTTTACTCGCACAAATGTATCATGCCATGAGTTATACCTTTTTGTGTGAGAAAAATCACGTTCTCTTGAAGTGACTTGCAACATGTTAAACAATAACAATTTAAAAATGGCCTTTTCAATATATTTTGGATGAAATTTTTTATAATCAAATAATGGAAAACTACTTTAGGTTGGTAAATATGGCCATGTTTGTAATGCCCGGCAATACACAAGGTCTTGATTGTGCAATCAATCATAATGATTGGGCCAAACGATAAAGTTTAAATTATCTATCATTATATTTAGTCAAATTTAGTCCAATTTGTCACCTTCTAAGAAAGGAGAGTGATCACTTATTTATTTATTTATTTATTTATTTAGTTATTGATCACCCATCTCTCTATATCATATGTTGAAGGGAAGAAATTAGTTAGTGTTAATGGGTGGGTATATTGATTTTAATATATCAGCTAGGTAAGAGTATGTGAAAAATTTCAAAAACATTTATCAGCTCGATAAAAGGTATATAGGTTTTAAAAAAAATTAAAATCCAAGTAAGGGTATATAGGTTTTTTAAAAAATTAAAATCCGAGTAAGGGTATATAGGTTACTCAAAAATTTCAGTTTGGGTAAGGGTTTAAAGACCATCATTTACCCTTTTTACAAAATAAAAGGTAAACAAATGTATTTACCCTTTTAAAAAAGTTTACCATGCGAATATATGTGGGGAAAAATGAAAAATCTCAAACATGTTTGAAAGGCTCTCAAATAAATTTGAAAGGATTAGGGACAATGATTTATTTATTTATTTTTAATGTTGCTAAAGTGGCAATTGTCTAGAATTATACTTAGCCAAATTTGGCAATATTCAAAATATGAAAGTAGGAAATCTTAAGCACCCTTTCATATTGTAGGCAATTGTGGGGATTTTTGCAAATGCTTTTTATAGAAAAAGAGAAATTGTGACATAATATTTTATTTTTCCCAAGATTTTTTTCACTAAATAGCAAAACATTCCAACAAAAAAAATAATCATCGATTAGCAAAGGCATTTTGTTCCTTTTTCATCAATAATATACATAACAAATTCTTAACACTTATAAACCCTTTTTTCCATAAGAAACTTCAATTCAAAAACTAAATTGGAACACAATTTTATTTTACAAAGTTAACACAATACATATTTTCATCAAATGGAAAAATAAATATAGCGACATCTAAATGCAACCAAACATAGCGATATATTTTTCCTTTAAAATGAAGTTTTGAAACTTGCCCAATGGTTTTACAATTAATGAAGATAAGTGACAAACATAGATGAGTATATTGATTGTTTTTTTTCTTCTAAAAACCCTTTAGAGAGTATTCCTCAGTCTGCTGTTTGTTCCCTTCAGTAATTTGCAAATTTTGCCACAATAAAACCCATTTCTTCTTGTAATATATGTGAAGGGTTGAGGGTCCCAAAGCATTTGCAAAAAGAAGGGGCCTAGAACAAGGCAATAGGTACACCGAACTACATTGTGGCCATTTTTTAGTATGAGAGGAGCCTCATGATTAATCATGCTGATTAACCCATTCTTTAATCCTTTTGATCTGGCAATCCAAATGTCATTCTTGGAGACATTTGGAGCATTGCTGCTGATCTCTGAAATAAAACCCCCGCAAGTAATCGAAACCCTAACCCTTTTGATCTAAACAAACCTTTTGATACTTAATACTAATTTTGCAACTATTTGACCAAGTATGTGTTGAGATGTGAGGTCCCACAACTGAATGGTGGGTGTGTGTGCCAACCCTTTTTGTCACTTTCTCCAATTGAAGGATTTCGGGTTTGGATGTATGTATGCTTGCCCTCCTTGCATAAAAGGCAACATAATTTTAGCTTGGTATTTTAATATTTAGTGTATGGAGCTTCTCTCTGCAAAAAAACAAAAAAAACCGCAACTTCAAAGTAAGAAGAAAGGAGTAACTATCTGGTATTCAAAACCCATCCGAAGAAAACATCTGGAATATCAATAGAGATTATTGTTTAGTTGTTGTCTCCTAAGCCAAAAATAACTCGCTCCATTCCCATCAGCCAGTAATCTGCTGTCTCTCCAAAACCCATTCACTGCATTCCCATGATAATGATCATTGGGACTTTCATTCTTTGAAAGATGGTTTGCTGCAAATATCGTAGATTGAATAGCTCGAAATTCTCAAAATATCTGGGGAATTAGTGGTGCAGGCTTTTCTTACACTGAATCAGAAGGCTGATGATGGCCGTGGCACATATGAAGCTGTTGAGCATATGGGTGATGAGAGATTGCACCAGTTTCTCAGCTGCTGAGCTTGACGGAGGGGATAAGATGCCAGTTCCAGGTGGGGGTGGAGACTGAGAACCACCTCCACCTCCAGAACTTGATGGGGATCCTGGGTTTGCAAACAAACAAATACTTCATTAGTGTTGATCTTCTAAATGCATAAAATGGCAATTAACCATGATGAAAACATTCTGCCCAAAATGGCTGGTTCCAGACTGTTGATCTACATCAGGTTTAGTTTGGGTCTAGCGTGTAATTTTTAGTGCATGCTTGACTCCAGAGCTTGGCAGCAATCTCACTACCAGTGACAACTCTCAGGTGGTTGCAAAGAGAAAAAATTAAATTCGTTGTTCCTTTAAAATTTCATGAATTGATCCAAACAACAATGACCTTGGTGAACATTTGTGCTAAATGGGCAGTTCCAAACTGTCTGTTTCTATCAAATCTTACTATTGGATGAACTATTCTCAAATACATGAATGGTTTTAGAGAATTCTCAAATGCAAAATTGTTGTCTAACTTGTCTGCTTCACCAAGTCCTTTGATGGTAAGGACAAAGCATATGTGCTTTACAGACAGAAATCACACTCAGAACTAAGTATTGTCAGCAAAACAAAAACGGATGTAGTCTATGGAGGGATTGAAAAGGTTACCACTTGTGCAGAAGCTAATTTTGTAGTCAGCTCCTGTGCATGTGAAGGTGCTACTGGCATCATCATATGCATAACTGTATGCAGTTGGGCATGCGGATTTGAAAACTTTCGAGTATGTTGTTGGAGGACAAGTGGTGGGTGAGCCATATGCATCTGTGCAACAGTATTGTGGACTTCCAAAAGCTGCACAGGCACTCTTGCATGCTACCACTGTGCCTCCACTCAACACCTGAGATGGGCCATAGAATATAACAAACACCCAGACTTAGATCTATAAAAAGATCTCAGGATTTCTGAGACAATGAAGATCAATCCCACCCAGGATTATTTCTTTTACATTGAGGAAAGACATTCCATCCATAGAGCAAATCCCAGAATTTCTGTGTCGATCCATTTGATAAAGAAGATCACTAGAGCCCAAGTGTATTCATTCAACACTGCTTCTTCTTCTGACATGAAATCTGGTTCTGGCATGTTCTTTGGGACTGCCCATGATGCAAAAAACTTCAATAAGATCTTTTAGGGTTTAAGGCTCTTTGCAGGACCTGCTTGGGTTTTGCCCAAAACTGGATTCAAAAAACTGCCTCTGAGGTACCATAGAACTCTCACACCATTGTCTTTCTCTCCCAGAAAGATACCCAACTCCTCAGAACCGAAGAATGAAAGCAAGGAGAGAAAAAATCCTCAATCTGCTGACTACCCAGACTGCATTTGGGAAAAGAAGTGAAGAAGAACAAGAACAAGGAGAATCGGAAGAACAAGAACAAGGAGAATCAGAAGAACAAGAACAAGAACAAGAACAAGGAGAACAAGAACTACTACAAACCTGGAGGGCCTCGGGGCACTGGGGATTGAGGTTACTAGTGCATCCAGGGCTGCCGCAAGTGCCATTGCCGCCACTGGGACTAATTCTGATCTCCAAGTTGTAGCCATCCACCAAGCTCACGTCATAGAAGTCGTCTCCATTGGCGCCGTTGAGGGTGAACTCCGCCAAAGAGGCAGGAGGATCGCCTCCTGCACCCGCACACCTGAGAAGACCGCCACAATCGCCAGTCTCGCAGCTGCCGATTCCATCGGCATCGAAAGTGCAGCCAGTGCGACCCCAGAAGCGTCCTCCCCATCCTTCTTCCGCCACCAACGACGTCGTCTCTCCTGCTGCCAATGCAAATCCTCCTTCCGCCAAGATCGGAATTCCGCCATTCGGTTGCGTCCCCACCCACACATCGCTGCTACAACCATTCGCAAATGTGAAAGTTCTCGCTGCTCCAATTCCTGCAGAAAAGAAAGAAATCCCACCACAGTCGATAATGCCAACCTACCTGCAAAGCTGAATGCATCAGCAGCAGCAGCAGCTGAAAGCATTTCTGATAAAGCTCATCAAGCTCGTCTCTGTCTGTCTGTCTGTCTGTCTCTTTGTGTCTGCGTCTCTCTCTCTGCTGCAAGTCCAGTAGCAAATCTTTCAGAGACAAAGGACAGGAGGAGAATTGTCTTTACCTGGAATGAAGCTCTGGAGAGTGAGAGTCACCAGCACAAGGCGCACTGTAACAGTTGTTGGGATTGAGGGGATAGAACCAAGCTGCCTTCTGTCCATGGGTGAGCTCAAATTTGTTATAAGAAAGCAACAACAGCTGCAGCTGGGCAATGAGCCAAGTGATGAGCTTCTTCTTCTTCACTAGTGTTTTCTTTTTGGTCCGGAGAGAAGAAACCACTACTACAAAACCAAGTTCACTGATGAGTTGCATCACAATTCACTGACACAAGCAATCACAGTTTGTTGTTGGTTTTACTGGCTAGCAAGCCCCAGAACACACACACACACACACACACAGAGACAAACCACAGATACTAAAGCTACTCAGAAATCGCTGCTTGTTTGAGAAAGGAGTGGGCAATAGGAGCAGGAGGAGGACGATGTTTTCTGACGCTTGCTTCAGGTGCAAGTTTTTTCCTGCTGTTGGTTAGACAGACACTTGCGCTGGTGTTTGTCTCTGTTTGTGTGTGCGTGTGGTTTTGTTTTTGGTGGGTTTTCTGTTGCCACTGTGTTTTGTTTGTGCTTGCAGGTTTTACTGCGCATCGGGAAAGCATGATTGAAAGAGAGAGAGAGAGAGGGGAAAGAAAACAAGAGTGGGGTCCGCAATAGATTTGTCACAACTCGCAATGGGTTGTGCTTTTTTCTTTTTTTCTCCTGAAGAATAGGCATTCATGGTTGTCCTCCTGGCGGCTACAGTGCGTGTGTGAATCTGATCCAGCGTCGTCCTCCGTGAATTTTAGTAAGTTAGTCTGGAGCTGCTTCCCACTCAATCTGCCATGTTTTTTGTTGCGGCTGGTTCCCTGCTTTTCCCACCACGTTGGTTGCAGCTCCGGATCTTCGTGGCGGTGGGTCCTCAACCAACCAAGCTCCCCATTCTTTTTGCTCCCAGTTTCGGCTGCTGCTGCTGCTGCTTCTTCTTCTTCTCCTTAATTGTTGCCATCTTTTTCTTCATCACCATCATCAACTTGTTCTTCATCACCATCATCATCTTGTTCTTCATCACCATAGTCGTCATCATCTTCTTCTTCACCACCGTCATCACCATCATCATGATCACATCCTTCCTCTTCCTCATTACCATCAGCATCTTGTTCTTCATCACCATTGTCGTCATCATCTTCTTCTTCTTCACCACCATCATCATGATCACCTCTCCCTCTTCTTCATCACCATCATTCATTTCTTCATGCGACCTCTTCTTCCTCCTCATCATCATCAATCATCCTCTTCTTCTTCCTGAGGCCTCTTCTTCCTCTTCACCACCACCATCACCACCACCACCACCATCATCATTAGTCTTCTTCTTCTTCATCATCACCACCATCATTTATGTCTTCTCCATCATCATCATCATCATGAGTCTTCTTCTTCTTCTTCTTCTTCTTCTTCATCACCATCATCATCATCTATGTCTTCTCCACCATCATCATCATCATTTCATCATCTTCTTCATCATCATTGTCATGTTGTAGACCTAAGTATAACCTATTTGAGTCAAGCTTTGATTTTGTTTTCTTTAGAAGAAAAACCATGTATATATATTTTTTATATTTTTTATATTTTTTAAAAATTAATAAAAAAAAAGACCGGGATGGGAACCCATCCATAAGAAGTAGTAGTTAAAGCATAGCCAATTTTTTTTTAAAATTTTAAAATTATTATAAATTTTTTAAAAAATTATTAAAAACCCTAAACCTTTAAAATAATAATAATAATTTAAAAAATCATTCATAGACAAAAGAATCGGGAGCCCAAAAATAATAATAATAATGAAAAACTCATTCATAGACAAAAGAATGGGGAGTTGGAAGTTTCTTTGTGAATTAAATTGAAAAAGAACCCATCTAGTAATTCTTTTCATTCCCTTGGGGGATTGACACTACTACTACCAAACAAAAGGTTTCCGGCAAGTGCGGTTACAAGGTCCCACCCTAAAGTTTGAAAGAAAGTGGGCGGTGTTTGAATGCCACGGGATGATTCGAGGAACCCAAGTTGAGGCTTCTTCCATTAAGGAAAAAAAAAACACACACACACACACAAAAGGGGATTTCCAACATGAACTCCAAAGAATGATGAACAACAACTTTAAAATTAATCAAAATTGTTAAAAAGTGTGACTTAGCAATTATTAAAAATTAATCAAAATTGTAAAAAAGTGTGAACGAATATTAGTAGTATTAGTTCCATACTACAAAACCATGAGCTTTGCCCTCATTTGAGGCGTCTATCAATATATTTAGCACATCCAAGCCTCAAGTTTGTATTGTTAATTGCTCTCACATGCTCGCCCACCCATCATCTTCTAGCTATGAAGCAAGGTAGTTTGTTTTGTTTTGTTTGTCATGTTGAGATCTCCCAAACCACAAGCCACAAAAGCCTTTGCTCTTGGTATCTTTGGAAAAGCTCTCAAAGAGTAAAGTAAGTAAGTAAGGGTGCACCAACTTGGTTTGGTTTGAGAGTGTTTGGAGCTACCGTGTGGAAACTATTGATTATTGAATCATTTTTTCAATGATAAATAAATTAAATTAAATCAGATTTAATAAATTTTATTTCACAATTTTCAAAGCTAAGTTGTAAATGATATCAATTTTGTGAGTGAATTTATTTATTTTTTGCTGAAAATTCAAAAAAAAAAAAAATTGTAAAATTTGGAAGGAAAAATTAGTTGAGTTCTCAATGTGTTCACACTTGGGCCAACAGCACGGGCTTACACTAGTCAACATGAAAAAGTGTTGTTACAAGGCACCCTAACATGGGCATTGGGCATATTTACTAGCCCAAAGTAGGTTTTACACTATTTGACTACAATATTTCATCCAAAATATCATAGTATCTTGACAGATTCAGCACTCCAATGATGCTTGGCCCAGTTTTTCAATCCTGAAAATATTGACAATAGAAAATAAATTTATTTTGTTTCAAAAAAATTGGCCCGGTTTTTCGATCCTGAAAATTTTGACAATAAAAAATAATTTTATTTTGTATTAAAAAAATTGAATTGTTTTAGTGATCAAGTTAACCTCTATTTTAGAGGCGACTTTAGACAAGGATCCAAGGTCCAGGAACCAATGAATTCAAGCAATTTTATTGGTCGAAAGCTTTAATTTGGTCCCGAGGCTTTTAGACGAGGGTCCAAGACCAAAAAGTGGGCAAATTGAGTGAGGCTAAAACCTACATGGCACCTATTTTGGAGGGGAAAATCAATTGGTTCAGACCAAAACAACCAGTGCTGAAAGGAGAGCTCCTGATTTGGAGAACCAAGAATCAGGCTGGGGACCAAGGTAGAGTCCAATTCAAGGATTCAATTTGCGTCAAATGAGTCCAAAATTGGTTCCCTAGGAAATTGGACCCCTGGAACCTCATTCCAAAGTGGGCCTTAGTATCCTCCCTTCAACAACAAGATGACTAAATTTATTAAAAAATCTGCCAAGTTATTAGAATGTACTTGGAAAGCTCATTTCACCTCTAGGAATGATTTAAAAGCCATCATTAGAATAGGATCCCAATCCAGCTCAATCTTCCTTCCAAGTTCCAACCATTATAAATTCATTATTAAAACAATAATCAAACTGACAAAATCAAGGATATTATATAAGTAGATAGTAGTAACTTGATGTTTTAATTATCTTTGCTTACAACATCTTGATTCTCCATATGTAGCAATATAGTGAAACTATACATAGTATACTTCGGATGATGCATATATAGCCTTTTAAAATCATAAAATTGAGTTTGGACAATGAAAAAACATTTTTTGAACATAGGTCGGTTGTTTAGGTTGGACAAGTTGAATTTTATTTTTTTTAAGTTGACAAGTAGGCTGAATTTTATTATTTAAATTTAAATTTTAAATTTAGTTGTTAAACTCCATACGTATATGAACCTTAGTTTTAATTCATTTTTAAACTTTTTTTTGTTGTGAAAGTTTGTACCTATACAATCTTTTAGCTTTGGGAATGTGCAATGTGTACATGGATTGGAGCCGATTTTTGAACCAAGCACGAAGGTTCTTAAATTTGAAAAAAAAATGTGTCAAAATCAAAACCAAAGGATTTAAAAATTTAAAAAATTACTAGGTTCAAAACTCACACTTTGATAATCATCCCAAATAATAATAATAAATAAATAAATAAATAAATAAATCAAGCATGAAAGTTTTCTTAAAGAGGAAGAACTGCACAACATTGGTTTGGACCCTTTAACCTATAAATATGCAATAGGAAAAAATAATTTTCTAAAGGGTTAATGTAAAAATACAATTGCTTTTGATTGGTTGACAACAATGATTGGCCAATGTGGGTGGCTTCAAATGGCCTTCCCTTGCACTCCAAATTGTCCAATTTTTCATGTTAATGGGTAAGGAGGATGGAGGGGGAAATAATTAATTGATAAACATTGGTAAAAGGCCAAACCAAGAAAGGGGTGTGGGTGTAGGTAGTACCATCATTTCTCCCCCCCCCTCCCCCCCCCTTTTTTTCCTATGTCTTTTGACTTGTCATTTTGAAATTTCTACCTTTCAAAAGAAATGGTCCCCA
>Ga0116231_10001311_pt1 | contig 50416 bp, 34 predicted proteins | sample S1TSphgellanicum_2_FD_89695 | JGI IMG/M metagenome (GOLD analysis project Ga0116231, IMG submission 89695) | Host-associated microbial communities from peat moss isolated from Minnesota, USA - S1T2_Fd - Sphagnum magellanicum MG | ecosystem: Host-associated > Plants > Peat moss > Unclassified...
CTATTAATAAAAGATAAAATTATTTTTAAAAAATTATTACAAAAAAAAATAATAAAATTTTTTTAAAAAATTAAAAAAAAAAAAAAAAAATACATTAAAAAATAAATAAATTGGATTTTTTTTTTTTTTTTTTTCCCCTACAAAAAAGAAACTGACAAATTTTCCCCATTTAAAAAAAATCTCTTTACTTTCCTACTTATGTACATTACCTCTTTACTTATTTACATACATATCTATCTACCTACTTACATACTTACCTACCTACCTAATTACCTACCTACCTACCTACTTGCATACCTACTTACTTACCTACTTACTTGCCTACCTACTTATCTACCTTCTTACTTTCCTACCTAATTACCTACTTACCTACCTACCTACTTGCTTACCTACTTGCTTACCTACTTACCTACCTACCTACTTGCTTACCTACTTACCTACCTCCCTACTTTCTTACCTAAGTACCTATCTACTTACCTACTTGCCTACTTACTTACCTACCTCCCTTCTTTCCTACCTAGGTACCTACCTACTTATCCACTTGCCTACCTACTTACCTACCTCCCTACTTACCTACCTAATTACCTACCTACTTACCTATCTACCTACTTACTTACCTACCTACCTACCCACCTACTTACTTTGCTGACGTAACTACCCTACCCTTATCTTGGGTTTGGTTTCTCTTAAGAACCGCTGGTTTAGAGAAGAGGAAAAGGAAGGGTCTCAAAAGAAAACAAGGCCCTGAGGGATGTGCAACAACAGCAAGTGTGGGGAAGGAAAGGACGAGGAGGAGGAGGAAGAGGAGCTAGAGCTATGGCGCTTCTGGCTGCAACAACAAGCTCCTGGTCGTCTTCTTCCTCACCACATCTCTGCTCCATCTGTGTTGCTGCATCTGTCATGGTCTCCACTAGAGTAATTGCAAGAGGCAATAACAAAAACAACAACAACAACAACAGGAACAATAGTAGCAACAATAGCAGAAGTTGTTGTAGTAGTAGTAGTAGTAGTAGTGTTGCTACTAGGAAGAAGAATTTGCAGTTGCAGTTTTTGAGGGGAAGTAGTCTTCTAGTGCTCCAATTTACTACTAGAGTCGCTGCTAACAATATTGCGGTAATTGATGAAGTTGGTAGCAGCAAACTGCACAAATTCAGCTCCAGTACCAGTTTTGTGGAGGATAAGAGTTGTTGTATCAGCCTTCAGGAGACGAGGATCAGTAGTATTAGTAATAGTAGTAGTAGTAGGAGGAGCAATTCTTTTTGCTGGAAGCAGCAGGGAAGGAAGAGTAGGAGTCTGAGGAGTCTGGGGAGTCTGAGGAGAACTAGGAGGAGAATTGGACTGCCGCTGCTGGTTCAGGCGTTTTGGGGAAGAGGGACAGAGAAACCCACGGTTGTAGAGATGATACCCATTACTAATGAGGAGCAGTTTGATCAGCTTCTGGATTCTGGTCGACCCATCGTCGTAGACTGGTTTTGTTTCCTTCCTCTCTTTGTGAATTTGTGTTGATTTCAGAGCTCAGCTCGAGACTTGCACGGAGATGGGTAGTTTTGTTCTTTGGGGAGTCTTTGTCAGATTTCTGCGGAATTGATCTCGGGCGATGGTTTTTGGTTGGTTGGTGGGTGGATGGGTGGGTGGGGGACCGGGAAGAGCAGGATGGCTGCTTGGTGTCGCAAATGCATCTACCTGAAGCCCAAACTAGAGAAGCTTGCAGCCGAATTCCACCCGCAGTAAGAAGTTCTGGTCTTTGTCTTCCGCTCCTGCTCCTTTGTAGCATTTGCTGTTGTTGGTCATGATGATGACGGTGTGCCTGCCTGCCTCCAGCATCCAATTCTACTGTGTCGATGTGAATGCTGTGCCATCCGCACTGGTGAAACGAGCTGGAGTTACAGTAAGTGTTTTCTTGTTTCTTCCTTTTTTCAACGATTCTTCACAAAATTTGCTGGTGGAAAACAACTTGTAAGAACTCACCAAGGACAAATTGTTGTTTACAAAATTTGCTGGTGGAAAACTTCTTGTAAGAACTCACCAAGGATTGATTCTTCTTAGCAAAATTGCTAGTGGAAAACTTCTTGTAAGAACTCACCAAGGATTGATTCTTCTTCACAAAATTGCTGGTGGAAAACTTCTTGTAAGAACTCACCAAGGATGGATTCTTCTTCACAAAATTGTGGTGGAAAACAACATGGAAGAACTCATTGAGTATATTCTTTAGCAAAAGTTTTCTGGTGGAAAACAAACTTGTAAAGAACTCAACAAGCAAACTAAATTAATAAACTGCTTTGGGCTTTGAACCCTAAAATCTTTTTTTTTGGGCTGCAATCTCTCTCTCTTTCAACATGCTGGCAAAACAAACTCCTTTTGAGCTTTGAACCCTACTTTCTTTGGTCTGCAGTCTCTCTTCCAACACTACGAACAAAACTAATTTCTTGTGTTTGTTGGGGGCAATTGGCTTGGGTGTTGCAGAAAATGCCAACAATTCAGGTCAGCATTTTGCATCTTGCTGAATGTGTGTTTTTGTCACTTGGGTTTGCAGTGCATAGTCCAGTTTTCAGGTGGTGTTTTCTGGGCAGAAGATTTTGTTGTCCAACTGGGAGTGCTGTGGTGGAGAGTTTTTACCAATTCAGTATAATACTGTTTGAGAAACTGCATGCTATCATGTTGCTTGTTTTGATTCTGATTTCAGTTGTTGTTGTTGCTGTGGGGTGGGGACGGGTGGTATCATCGAGAGAAAGCAGCTATGGAAGGACAAAGAGAAACATGCCGAAGTGATAGGAGGAGACAAAGCCTGGTTAGTGTTGGATCATGTCCGAGAAATGGTATCAGCCATCAAAAGCTAGTCCATTTGTACCATAGAGAGAGATGCCCTGTACATTATGATCATCTGTGGATGGATCACTTTCACAGCAAATGGAAGCAGACCCAGACACAGAGAGACACAGAGCTTGTGATGGATGGTCATGTAATACTTGTGAAGTATTTTGTACATTGGTTTTTTTGTAAATTAGCTCAGCAGCTTCTTCATCAATTTCAGTAATAGCAGCTTGGAGCTGCTTTCTCCTTTCACCATGCAGATCAAGTCAATTCTTCCAAGTAAAGAGGGATGACTTGACTACAAGAGAAAGAAAGCCAGTCAGCCAGCCAAGAGAGATCAGATCTGTTACCTGATCAACTTTCTTATCCACACAGGCTTGCTTACTCCAAGATTTGATGCTTTTGGAGTTCATGATGATGGATCCAAGCACTTTGTGTAGCAACTAGCCTACATGGTGGTTATTATCCTTTTGCGGGTTTTTCTTTGGCAGTTTTCTTTCTTACTTTCTCCAACTCCAAGCATTTGTAACTGTAAGTTTTTCCTCATTGCTGATTTCAGGACAAAAGGAACTTGAGAAGATCATCACAGTAGCACATTCTTCCTTGGCTGCAACAATTCTCCTTTCACAATTTTCAGCTGCAACAGAATAATGTTAGCCTGTTTGATCCAGAGCACCTTCTCCTTCATGGGCAAGGGCATTACTGACATAAGAGCCTGTGTGAGGCAGCATCCAAGCACTACCCAATTGCAGTAATGCCCTCACCCACATGCTTTACTAAGTGTAAAGAGCAACCTTGCATTTTGTTTTCTCTTTCCCATGATACCTGGCAAGGTATCACAGGAAAAAAAAAAAACAATGTCGCACTATATGAAAATGGAATGCTTGCAGGAGCAGAACTTGTCCATTTTTGAAACACCCAGCGAGATTTTACACCCTGCAAGGCACTCTCTAGATAGACACACTAGAAAAATCAGAGGAGCTCTTGATACATGTCGACAAGGTCAGTATCCACAACTAGTTTGATGTGGGAATAATGGAATCAACATTTCCACAGGCAACAAAGGAAAGCAAAAGAATGTTCAATCAATCCTTTGTCAAGATGTTCTAAAGAACGAATGTTCAATTGATCCTTTGTCAAGATGTTCTAAGGAATGAATAATGTTCAATTGATCCTTTGTCAAGATGTTCTAAAGAATGAATAATGTTCAATTGATCCTTTGTCAAGATGTTCTAAAGAACGAATGTTCAATTGATTCTTTGTCAAGATGTTCTAAAGAACGAATGTTCAATCGATCCTTTGTTCTGATCTTCTAAAGAACGAATAATGTTCAATTGATCCTTTGTCAAGATCATCTAAAGAACGAATTATGTTCAATTGATCCTTTGTCGAGATTATTGATATTTCATTTTTTTAATATATTCAATTCAGTTGATATCTATCCTATTTTAAAAAATTTCAGTTAAGTGCAAATCGTTGTTATTTCATATTCTATAATTCAATTAAATTTTTCCCTAGCTGATTTTTAAAATTTCAAGTAATTAAAAAAAGGTTATTTTCTATAATTTATTTTATATATATATATTTTTTAAATTTCTTATAAAAACAAGCTTGAGATCTGATGTAGGTTTGAAATTTCAACAATCTCAACAAGTCTTATAAAAAAGAAACATTTTAATTTTTTTGGTACTTAAAAATAAATTATAGAATATGAAATAACAATGATTTGCATTTAATCGAATTTTTAAAAATAAGATGGATATCAATTGAATTGAATATTAAAAAATGAAATATCAATAATTTGAACTTATTAAAAAAACAATTAACAATAATAGTGAAGCAATTTGCGACTTAATTGAGTTTCAAAGATTATAACCTTAAAACAATTGGCAATTAATTAACTTTTGAAAATAAGACCAAAAAAATGCTATTTAATTGAATTGCAAAATAAGATTCATACAATTTTCATTTAATGATTTTTTAATAAAAAAAGATAAAATCAATTTGATGCCGAATTAAATTAGGAAATAAGACTAAAAACTTTCACTAAATAACATTATAAGGTTATTATACCTTATTATAGGCTATTTTATTTTAAATTATTTTTTACTATTCTAAGTTATTCCACTTTGAGTTATTTTTTACTACTACAAGTTATTCCATTTAATTTAATTTAATTTTAGATTATTCTTCTTTAGTTTATATTTGATTATTTTAAATTATTCCACTGTAATTTTTTTTTGTTTTTTTTCATTTTAAATTATTCATATTATTACCCTGAAATAATGGATGGGCATGTGTGGATTTTGGGTGCACCCATCCAATTGATGGGTTGTTTTGAAATTTACTCATCTCCTTATTGGGTAACTGATTTAATCATGCCTCTATATCATTTTATTTTTTTGGTTGTCACTTGCTTTTTTGTATCATGAGATTTCATATCACTATGAAATGTAAAAAAAATTCACATGATTAATTTTTTAAATGAAATTTGTTTGATAAACATACAAATAATTAGCTTCAATTGCTTTAAACTTTATTAAAATGACATTCTTTAAAAAAATGATTGAAAAATTATGCAAGAATTGATTAAAATAAAACATGTCAATTTTTCTAATTAATTAAAAATTTTAACATAAAATTCATTTTTGAGATTAAATTTTTTTTAAAAAAATTTTGATGTTATTTTAAAAACTTCAATAAGGCTTTCATGACGACTTAATAATTTAAAAAATCATAATGAAATTAAAAATCAAATTTTAATTGATAATTTGTTTGCATTGTTTTCGTCTTTTTAAGTTATAATTTTTTTATATTGCTCTAAGATATCTTAGTAAACATGCATGTATGATTTTAGGTTTTACCAAGTATGTATTGGGGGGGAAGCAAACACAACTAATTTTCTTTGCACTTAGACTCAAAGCTTTGATGTTATTAAAACATGTTCTTGAGGGCACTTCTCTTTCAAAAAGATTTGCGACATGTCAAGTTTCTCATTAAGGTTCTTTGCGTTGCATCAAGAAGATTTGCGACATGTCAAGTCTCTCAATAAAGTTCTTCACGTTGCATCAAGAAGATTCGTGACATGTCAAGCCTCAATAAGGTTCTTCGTGTTGTATCGAATTAAATTTAAGTGCCAATCTATTGAAGTTAGTTAACTCTCAAAACAAATTAAAATTTCAATTCTAAAACTCTCAATTGGCCATATAGACTTTCCTTTTTTTTTGAGCTTTAGGCACAAGCCTAATATCCCTCCCTATAGGTGCTACATTTATGTACACATTTTAGTACTGAAACCCTTGTCTGTATATACAGACATGGGTAAAGAAATAAAGCCTGACAACAAAGAAGGAAGGAAGAAAGAAGAAGAAGAAATAATAATAATAATAATAATAATAATAGAGAAAGAGAGGAAAGGAGGAGAGAGGAGGGTATAAAGATTGCAACATTTGTACAAAGATTAGTACTAATTAGTGTCAAAGCTGCCAAGGTATGTACTAGGTACTTAGTTAAGAGGGCATATTACCAAAGACCAACAATGTATAGCCATAGCCAAGATTTTTGAGGTTGGGGTTAGTAGTGGGAGATATGGGGAAACAAACAAGCAAGGAAGGAAGGAAGAAAAAAGAAGAAAGATTGAGGAATCAGCATCCCAAAAGAGAGATACCCATTTGCCTAATTAACACAGCCATGATATAAAAAATGATATGATGTCAGAAGGAAATGATCAAGTGAATCATCAGCAAAAAGCAACAACCAAAACACAACATCATCATGTGCATTCTGTGATGAAGATTTTGTTTTTGGGGGTTTGAGGGGAGTCATTGGGTTGTGCCATCCATTGGGTTGCATGCATCATGATCACCAGCATGATCATGATCATGATCATGGTGATGATTAGTGGCTAATCCCATTCTGTTTGTTTCCCAAGTAGGGTTTTTTATTTTATTTTAGTTTATTTTATTTTATATTTTTCATCTCTTTCATTTCTTCATCTTCCCTTTGTTGTCGTTAAGATATGTATGAAGGGAATTGTTGCTGCAGAAGTAAGTGAGTAAGTAAGTAAGTTTGCTTGTTTGCTTCTGGAGGATTTTTTTTTTGTTGCAAAGGAAAGGATTGGTGGGTTGCACAGGAGTGAGTTGTTGCAAAAGGAAAAAGGACTGCTGCTGCTGCTGCTGCAGCAAAGGATTTGTTGTTTCTTTGATCTGTTGCAGTGGCTTTGGTTTTTGGGTTGTTGTTGTTGTTGTTGTTTTTGTTGCTTTTGTTTTGTTTTGGGTGTCAAGGAGCAAGCAAAGCAAAAGCAAAAGCAAAAAGCAAAACAAAGCAACCAGCATGGCAAAGGAGGAAGACAGGGACAGAGACAAAGACAAAGACAGAGGCATAATATTATGATTTTGTTAGTATGATTTTGAGGATGTGGGTTTCTTCTTCAGTGTGAGAAAGATCGATGGATGGATCTATGGATTGGATTGCAAAGATTGTTTTGACAACAATGCCCCCTTTTATTTCTGTCTAGCAACTCCATTGATTTTGGGTGTGTCTGTTTGTTTGTTTGTTTCCTGGGTGGGCTTTTCTTTTCCATCAATGATGTTGTGGCGGTGGGGGAGGGATCCTGGTCCTTGGTCGGGGTTTGTTTCACGAATGATTGATTTCTAGGGTTTGGTGTTTTGTTTGTTTGGCAATCCAATAGTGGTGTGGGGTGTGATTTTTGATTTTGGGTTTTTGCAGATTTTTTTTCATAGGGTTTTGATTGTGACTTGCTAGTTTCTTCTGCACAAACAATCAAGCGAGTGATTGATCGACCCATCAGTTGAGAAGGTAGATAGCCAGCTTGAGACCTAAGGAAAATCAGAAGAGAGAGGTTATATATGTCCCACCCATATCAAAGCAGCGGTGGAGAGCGGGGACAGGTGGACCGGCAGCAGCATCAGCAGCGGCAGCAGCTCAAGATCCACAAAGGTGCTGCTGGTTGGCAGCAGCTTCAATCTGCAGCAGCAGCAGCCGCAGAGGGATCCACATCTGCGACCGTTGGTGTTAGGAAACCTCAAGTACCCAACAACAGCAGCAGTTTGCAGCAGCAACAGCTGCATCATCAGCATCCACTGCAGCTGCCACCTGCAGCTTCAATCCCACCTACTTTGCCCCGCCCTGCCCATCTGCCATCATCATCATCATCTTCTTCTTCTTCAACTGTTGTCCGAGGGTGAGTGAGTTTTCTCCTGTCTTCTCTCTGCCCCACATCATCCAACCATCATCTGCAACATATGGTTTTTCTTTTCAATGTCTCCCCAACTATCTGCAATGATGTTAAGAGTCACTTCAATCCCCTTAGTGTCTGGAAGCAATGAGCATCGAAGCCCAATAGCATGATTATGGTAAGGCACTGCTGCTGCTAGATGGATGTCCATCTTGTGATGCTGTATTTATTATGGCCCTGCAAAACGCAAGCCTGGAAAAGCATATCTATGGTTTGACAGAGAAAACTGGATGTTGAGAGAAGAAGCATAGGGTTTCTCTCGTGGAGGAGAGCAGACCTCAGCTTCTCTCTCCACAAAAGCCACCTTCATCCCAGTCATCTTTGTGTAACCCTAGGGACATGTGATTGGGAGTTGGTGAAATTAACTATTGGGTAGGAACCTATTGAGCACACCCAACAAGAGGTCCATTAACCCTAATTCTTTGAAGAAGTTGCATGAGAGAGGGAGATAGAAAAGGTCATCTAGGGATGTGTCAGTGGGACTGATGTCATTTTGTTCTTAGCTTTTTACTTGGTGTGAAGGAGAGGGTGATGGCCCCTCCTCCTGCTGTTGTGAATGGTGGATGGATTGCTTGGAAGGGTATGCATCTTTTGGTTCTTCTCTTTCTCGTATGATTTTGATCTTTAGCAGCAGGATGATGGGTTTTGGTTTTTGGGGTTGGCAGAGGTTCAAAGGGTGGCAATGAATCTGCTGCTGCACCTGCCAGGAGTGGGAGCCATGTGGAACATGAACCTGCCTTCTTTAAAATGCAACGGCCAACAACTTCATCGCAGCAGCAGCAGCAACAAGGTGCAGCCACCTCCTCCTCCCATGTAGAAATTTGTGTCTAGCTTGGTATTGTCAATTCTTTGAAGCCACCCACAGCAGGAGATGGCTGATTGAAAAAAACCAATTTTCAATGATGTACCCATGCACTCATTTCCCAGTTCTTTGTTTGTTAGGACTTGTTGCTGGTCGCGGTGAGTTGCCAACAGAAAGACTTGAACACACACAGCAGCAGGCTGGTGGCCCTCATCATCAACAGTCTGCAGATCTGGAGAAACCAGCATCAATGGGTGGAGTAACAAGGAGCTCTGCTTTATCTTTTGGACATGGAGGGCTGTCTGCTACTGGTCAGCAGGCTGCCACAAGTATGTCCCCCTATTTTTTTCATTCCAACTTCAATTCAGCTCATACCCAAAAGTCTGAAGTACATACTAGTCTTACAATGTACGTGTTCACTATTTCTGGTTTTTCTTTGCCATCCATAATGGTGAACCCCAGGCTTTTTTTCTGCTGTGTATTTGCTGCATTGGATCGGGTGGTTGGCATTTGGTTTGTGATGTGTTTTAGTGGGTATTGTGTAATTTCAGCTCCAGAGGTGTTTCAGCGACCGTTGTCTCAGAATCCTTCCTCATTCCAGTTTGGCAGCTTCAATCCTGGTTCTGGGGGGGCCATGAAGCATCGGCCAACTGTTATGAAGGTGTGTCATTATTTGTGAAGAAACACCAAATTTAGTGATGATGCCATTATGGATTTTGCATCATCTGTCGGCTCTTATCATCATCATCATCATCCAGCCTCACCACTTCCTGCAAAATTAAGATCAGACTTTTCTAGTTTCTGATGCAACTGCTGCTCTGCAATACAGACTTGGAGCATATCTCAGATTAAGAAGGTGCCAAGTATATTTTGATGCCAAGGTTTGTACTGCGATCAAATGCCTGACACTTATGAAATGTCTGATTTTTCCCTGCAGATTCCAAAAAGGACAAGTTCGGCACCTCCTGAATTTGACGAGCTGATTCCTCAGCAGGTAAAAAATCAGTGACTCCTGCAGGAGCATCCATCCTATCATGAAAACTTTTGCCCTGCTTTTTAGAATCCCTACAAGTGCATGAGGAATTCTCTGTTGTGCAGAGACGAGCTTGGGGCATGGGTGGGAGTATGGAACGGCCAAATTTAGCGCCTGATCATCAGCGAATGCAAGCCAGTATGCAGGAACCAGCAACATCCTTGGCGGCTGCATTAGCAGAACCACCACCAGTGCAGCAGCAGCATCAAGCTCATTATCCTCACCAGCAAGGAGTCCTGCAACAAAGCTCGAGTCAGACAATGAAGGCTTTTAATAAATCAACAATGCCTCTGCAAACCCACCACCATGCTCCTCCCCCAATCCTACATGCGAGCCATAGTCTGACAGGGAAGCCTCCTACCCCAGGACTCTCAGGTTCTTCTCAGTATGGCCATCCTCCTCCTCCTTCAATAGACCAAGTCATGCAGCCACACCCAAGCAAGGCTACCCATCATCTTGTCCACCTGGGAACTGAGGAGGAATTTTGGTCCCACACTAAGGTGAAGAGTGGACTTGAGTCCTTTCATGCTGAGAGTGGTGATTTACAGAATCATCCTGCTCCTGCTCTTCCTCTGGCAAGAGTAAACCCTAGCCATAAGCCACCACCTCAGTACAGAGTCCCTGGTGGCCTGTTGGGTGGGGTCCCACACCAGCATCAGACTGCATCATCAAGCGTGAACAGATATCCTTCACGACAAGCTGAGGAGCATGAGCATGTTGTAACACACAAATTCTCCAGCCTGGATTTGACCAAGACTGAAGTGGTTCCAGGACCAGCAGAATCTGTATTAATTCCTGCTGCAGCAGTAGTGAGTTCACAATTGGGGGTGGATCAGATTCACCCCTCCATTCCACTTCCTTCTGGCATCCAAGGTCGTGCAGATATTGATAATCCCACTCCTGCTGCCATTGCAGCAGCAGCTCCAACACTGGAGGAGGTGTCTGTTGTACACCAAACAGGACAAGAGGAGGGACCTCCTGTACTTGGTGGGTCATGCACATCTGATCCTGAAGGTTTAGTGAATGGTCAAGTGGCTGGTGGATTTGACAACACATTGAGCAAGTCAGATTGCAAGCCTGACCCTGGCCATCAAGTCAGAGTGAGTGGTGAAGAATCTCCACCTCTATCATCAACTTTAGAAAATGTTGAAGATTTTCTGGTGTCAACCACAGCCTCTGAGACCACCACCACTGTTGAGGGAGATGGTTTTGAGGGAGTGGGTCTTGTGGACAATCCAGTGTGTTGTGCGGCAGAAGAGGTTGCAGTGAGAGGGAACAAAACTTCCGAGGTCTTGGAAGAAAGCAGCATCCAATCAAATCATCAACAGACAGTGGAGGGGCAAGAAGATATGCAAGGGAGCAGTTCTGTTATGGACACAGCAGTGGATGGTCCTCTTCTCCCAGGAAGCAGAGCCCACAAGGTAGCAGATGATGCAGGTGACACAGAGGAGAATTCTGCATGTGCATGTTCAACTGTTGGTGTTGAAGACCCCTTTATTGAACAGGGTCCAGGTTTGCAATCATCTGCAGAGATAGCTGCTGGTGTTGAGTCTGATGATGGGTGCATACCTGGAATCAATAGTTCTATTTCCAGCTCCAGTTTGGTATTGGGTAAGATTGATGCCAGTTCTGAGCCACAGTCACTGAAAGTGCTGGTGGCTAGAGATGTAAGCTTCCAGGCAGGCTCTCAGCTGAAGGATGAGAGTAGTAACCAGACGCAGAGGGAGTCGCTTGAAAAGGCAGATGCTTCTATAGACACCACCATGTGTGTGGAGGAGAGTGCTGATGATAAGGCTCTGAAGGACACAACCCTAGAGGAGGTACAAAGAACTGAGCTTCCAGTGCACAATCCTGCTGTTAGTGGAGGAGACATCAACAGGGAGCCACTGCTGCCCTCTGCCATCTTGGGGATGACCCACGAAGAACACACTGAGGATTGGGAGGTGGTTGCAGAGCTGCCTACACCAAAGAGCGCTCTTCTGGAAACTCTAGGCAGTGAGGCAAATCTTGACCCATCTCAAACTTGTAGAGAATACAGCCGAGATTTTTTGCTTGTTTATAGGGATCAATATCATGATCTACCTGGAGACTTTGCAATAAGGCAAGATGTTGCAGAACTCTTTTCACACCCATTAGGAGCAGGAGGTAGTAGTGGGGAGTCATCACTTGACACATCCTTGTCCAACCCTGGTCAATCTCTTGAGCTGCAGCCGCCCAGTTTGGCAACTCCTGTAGTTGACTGGAGAGTCAGCGATTCTCCAGGTCCTTTGGAGGAAGATGGACACACAAGAGCAGCAGGCATTCTTTCTACTTCTTCTTCTTCTTCTGGTCATGGCTACTTTGGTGGGGATATGACCGTGGCAGCCAGTGAATTTCGGCCTCCACATGGTCATTTCCTTCCAGGATTGATACCACATTTGCCTCTCAGACCAGCTCCTGGGTTGTCACATCTGACAGGTATGGTGTCAGTGCTCTTTCCTGGAGGTTCTGTCTTTGCAGCTGCATCTATGATTCAGTTCCCTAATCTAATTCAAAGCAACTGTCGGGATGCAGATCACTGGCAGCAGCACACACCAAGTGAGATCAGAGGGCTCATCCCACCACCACTACCACTGCCACAGCACACAGCAGCACCAACCATCCACAAGGCTAAAGCCCCTTATGAGGTGGGCAAGGTATCAGATATGGAACAGATCAAGCAGAGACAAATCAAAGGGATCCTCAACAAGCTCACTCCTCAGAATTTCGAGAAGCTGTTTGCCCAAGTGAAGGATGTGAACATCGATAGTGCACTGACACTTATGGGTGTCATATCCCAGATTTTTGACAAGGCGTTGACGGAACCCACATTCTGTGAGATGTATGCCACATTTTGTGCTGAGCTTGCCATAGTGTTACCAGAGTTTGTAGAGGACGATGAGAAGATCACATTCCGGCGTGTGCTGTTGAATAAATGTCAGGAAGAGTTCGAGCGTGGAGAGCGAGAGCAAGAAGAAGCCGAGAAGGTAGAACCAGAGGGTGAAACACAGCTTGATCCAAAGGAAAGAGAAGAAAAGCGTTCAAGTGCTAGGAGGCGCATGTTAGGGAACATCCGTTTCATTGGGGAGCTCTACAAGAAGAGCATGTTGACAGAACGTATAATGCACGAGTGTATAAAGAAGTTGTTGGGGGAGTACCAGCACCCTGATGAGGAGGATGTGGAGGCTCTTTGCAAATTGATGAGAACAATCGGCCACATAATCGATCATCCCAAGGCAAGGGACCACATTGATGCCTATTTCAGAAGAATGGAGAGTTTGTCTGTCAACATGGAGCTTCCATCCCGGATCAGATTCATGTTGAAGGACATGATTGATTTACGGCGTGATGGATGGCAAGAAAGGCGGAAGGTGGAGGGGCCAAAGAAAATTGATGAGGTCCATCGAGATGCAGTGCAAGAGCGGCAACAGGCAATGGCCAACACAGGAGGACGTGATCGCTTTCCACGTGGCTCCATCATTGGTGGACTTGGACGAGGGAGGATTGTTCCTGGTTCCGATTTTGGGATGCGAGGAGGTCCTCCTGCACCACTTTTTCCTCCCAATCCACGAATGGCTGCTGGTCAGATTCCCAGTGCCATGACTCTCACTTCATGAGAAATTTGCTCAAATTGATTTGCTTTCAGTGAGCAAATCCTTATTAGCTTTGCAGAAGATTAGAGATGTGATACACCTCCTGACACTCAACTTCAGGTTTGTGTTTCTGAGTTGGCAGATGTAAATTTTCTCATCCTTTAACATGAGTTTGTTAAACTCACAATGAGCCTCTTTGAATCAATGCTGTGATGCTTTGAATATACGGGTGCAGGTCCAGCAATGGGCTTTATGCGAGGACCACCTTTGCAACAGGGAGGAGGTGCACGAGGGGGACCAGTATTTGGGCAGGAACTGCACATGGAAGAGTCACGCCGGTTCCTTGTGGACAGCCATTCTCTCCCAACACAATTGTCGCAAAGGTCTATTGGTGAAGGTCCTATCACCTTGGGTCCACAAGGTGGGCTGGGAAGGGGGAATGTAATGCGTGGGCTACCTCCCGGGGCAGTTGGCCGGAGCACACTCGCAGACATGGCACTACCACCCATGATGATGATGGGTGGTGATATCCGCAGAGCAGGTGGCATGGGGATTCCATCAGGCTATGGTGGTGGTCCCAACAGGACACCTTTTGGTGCCCGAGATCATCATCTCTATGGGCGGCCTCCTGGTGCAGACAGGCAGCTAGGATCCTATGAAAGACCTTTGTTAGAGAGATCATCAGTCATTGACAGGCACGGGCCAGTTGTTTCTGGGTTACGGCACACAGGATCTGAACGAACATCTGGGAATAATGACAGTCCAATGATGATGCCAATGCTGCCAGCTGCCCCCTTGCAGTTACATCGACCGGTCACCACACCTTTTGTTTCAGTTGCTGCAAATCCTTCGTCAGTAGCTCAAAACCCCAGTGATCAAGACCTTAGGAGGAAAGCAAACTCGGCCATTGCTGAATACTACAGGTATGTCAAACGTAGCATTTCTGCCAGGTTTAAAGGCTGGAAAATTACACATTCCCTGTTTGGTGTAGTCATGGGTTATATGTGTAGATGGGCTGTATTGTGAATTACAACTCTGCCAGTGGATCTGAGATTTTTTTTTCTCCAATGTTTGACATTCTTGGGTTCTGTTGGCTTGCTCACTCATGTGCAGGGTGCATGATTTAAAAGAGGCAACTCTGTGTGTGGAGGAGTTGAAATTCCCTCAGTTTTATCCAGCAATGGTCTCTATGTGGGTGTCTGATTCCTTAGACAAAAAAGATGCAGAAAGAGATCTTCTTTTCAAGCTGCTTGCACATCTTCACAACTCAGAGCCTTGTGTGCTGACTCATGACCAAATCACAAAAGGGTATGACTTTGATCTGAGCTGCCATCATTTGAAAGAAAAATTTGGAGCTTGTTGTTACTAGTGAGCTTCAGGTAACAACACACTGGTCATGTTGTGGGAGCTGAACACTATCTTTGATTCATTTTCCTTATGTCATCAGTTTCTCAACTGCAGAACTTTAGACAAACCCTAAATCCTAAACCCTAAACCCTAGATTACATTGGTTTGAGCATCTATCTAATCCTGAGATATAATTCTGCAGGTTTGAATCAGTGCTTTCAATGCTGGAAGACACGATAGTTGATGTTCCACAGGCACCCGATCTTCTGGCCAGAATGTTGGGAAAGCTTATTACAGCAGGAGTATTCTCCCTGGCTCAAGTTGCCAAGCTCTTGAGAGAAAGTGGTCCCAAGCCACCTCACAGTTTGTTGGAGACTGGCAATGCTTTGATTGTGTTTGGCTCACTGTTGGACACTCTTAGGAAACAGAAGGGTGAAGATGCTATGGTCCATATGTTCAAGGATTCAGGTCTACAGGTTGAGGACTTTTGTTCACCTGTTGACAAGCAGAAGGGTGCCACACTGGATAGGTTCTTGGAGAAATATAATCTGCAATGTCTTCATCCTGTAAGTGACTGACACCCACCACAGAGAACCCTAAACCCTAAACCCTGTGTTTCTACACAAGATTTATCCACAACTGGACATCATAAATTTGTCTGCAAGGTTTTGGGTTTTGGTTAGTACTGCCACAAGCTGCCGATGTTGTTAAACATCTTGTGTTTTCTAATACGTTTGTCTGTTTTGGGATCCAGATGAAACCAGTTGAGAAGCACATTGGGGAAGCGTTAGGTAGGGATGAGCCAGCCTCTGAGATTGTGCAGTGGATACAGGTGAGCAATTGAGTACTTGGGTTTTTAAAAGACGCCTGCAACTTGCCCCTCATGTTGCACATACTACTACAAGATGAAAAAGATTGAACAACCCCACCCCCCCCCCTTTTATTGAGAAGAAGACCCGTGTGGCCAGAAGAAGACTCCTTGCCACAGCTGGTAAACTGTAGTTAAAGATCTTTGAAAGTGAATTTTCTATTAGTGCAGCAACAGAACCCTAAACCCTAAACCCTAAACCTAAACCACTCTTTTATATTTCATAGGGTGATAGTAAAAACTAAATCTTAGTTGTAAACTAGTAGTCAAAGGTCAGGTTGACAAGCTATTGCAAATGACTGTGCAGAGACCTTGTGTTGTAAAGCTGAATGGAAGATGGTTCAGTGATCTAAGTTTTGTCTTTTCATTGAATGATGGTTTCAACAGAAAAATGTTCAGCAACCAATAATTGCAGGCCCTGAGTTTCTGCGAATGCTTATGACTCAAGTCTTGAGACGATGTGTTCCACATCATGACAACAACCTGGTAAGAGTTTCTGGTAACAAGTTTTCACTGACTACATTGGGAACTTGAAACATTATTATCAGTGAGAATTTGCTGCTTCTTTACTGTTTGTGGATTTTTTCTTTTGGTGCCCTGTAAACTCAGTTTTTTGTCTTGGTTGTTGTTTTGTTTTTTAAATTTTTTAAATTTTCTGGTTTTCATGTCTTCTTCTTTTCCTTTTCCCAATGTTCCTTCTTGCTTGGATTTTTTTGTATGCCACATTTTTCTCTCCCCAGCTCTGTGGTTCTGGTTTTCCTTGTGGTGTGCACATGCTGGGTATCTGAAATCGTATTATGTCAGTGTACCACTGTGCTCATCATTCTTCATTTTCTGATGCAGAAGGTAGGCCCATGGATTCCTGATGAGGATTTTCATGGACTGGGTATTGTGTTTTTCAGGTGTTAAATGAGATTAAGATATATGCTCCCCTTTTGAGACATTTTGCATCCGGCAAAGGACGAGCTGCTGTAGAGAATCAACGACAATGTAGGTTGCCTGCCACATGTTTTTTTCAAGCATTTTCTGGCATATAATCTTTTTATTTCTCTCCCAGTCAAACCAGGATTTGTCATATCCTGCCTAACCTAGTCATCAAACTTGCAGTGTCTTTTGTAAAGCTCCCCCAACTGAAGCAAAACCTGTGAAGGTCTACTTTGTTTCTCAATAGAGACTGTTTTGTGCATGGCAGATATAGTTGCAGTGCAACTTTATGCAAATGGATTGGATCATCCACAAGGACTCATGAGGAGACTATTTGATTGCTTCTACCATGAGGAGGTATGTGGGCTGTATGCAAGAGATGGCTACTTTGACACAGTGTTTTTCTCCAAGCATATCATGTGTAAATCTGCTTCCACCCTGCTTATTAGTTAGTCCAGCGTTAGAAGGTTGTGCATTTGACTGATACACTAGTTGTGGCAGGCTCCATTTTCATAGCATATCTGCTCATTGGAATTTGTCTTCTTCTGTAGGTAATTTCAGAGGCAGCGTACATGAAGTGGCAAGATGATGTTCATGATTCCACCCCTGGCAGAGACAAGGTAAGCAGTGCTGTCTCTTCCTTTGAACAAAATCAGTTTTGTGAGTCCCTCCCTCCTCTCCCCCACACTCTATTGCCCATTGTGCTGTCAAGGGTATTAAGACCTGGGTATAATCTGGCCATGGATTTTTTGTCAGCTAGAAGACAAAGCTGTGAAATCCTGCTGTTCCAAAATTTGGAGAAAAGAACTTATCTATTTTGGATGGATCTCTGCCAACTGGGTTTGACAAACCACAGCGTATTGAAATGCATAATTCATCTTGCCTCTTTGTTTAGGGTTTGAGGGTTTAGGGTTTAAGGCTCTTGGTTACATGTTCTCCCTGGAGTTTTTCACATTGTGAATATGATAGTTGACTCTTTTCCACTGAGGTTTTTTGGAGCCCACAAAAGTTCCCATATACATACAAATCTGTAGCTGGGTTGGGCTTTTTACAACATACCAGGTACCCATCAGATGCAGGGGCTTGAACCAGCACTTGCAAGGTGCCCCAGGAGCCGCCCATTTGCTTGATGCTGATGGCACTGCATGGAATGCTGGTGGGTTGAAAATAATAGGAGAGACTTAAGACAGAAAAGCAGGCGGATAACAAAATAAAGGGGAGATTCGTGTTGCTGAGAGACTCGGATTTGAAGTAACAGGTTGTGGTTGTGGGTGGTGGTGATGGGTGTAGGCAATAAGGGAGGTCTTCACGTGGCTGAGATGGTTAGCAACAGCTCCAGAGGAAGAGGGAGATGAGGATGATTAGCATCAGCAGCCAACAAATCATCAATGACACAAAGTCACGATTCTTTTCTCTGCAGAGTTTGTAGAGGAGTTTGGATATTGTCTTGGGAAGGATTTTTTTGTTCCTGCACTAAATTCAGTACTAACAATGCTCCTCTGAATTCCATGCACGCAAAAGAAAAAGTGCACTCTTGTAGTAACATGTGGACAAATATTTCTAGTCCACCAAATGCGTGCAATATATCTGATTATCTAATCTCCATTTACAGGGGTGGAAACGACAACAACAGACAAAAAGGGTCTCCAGTTAGTCCCCTTCACCTTCTTGGCCAAGAAGTTATGACAAGCATTTGTATTATGAAACCGATAAGAATCCACACTGCACGCACACATGCATGCACAGGATGTGTGATGGGGAAGTGGACTTTCCAACATGTTTCTAGGAACTGGAATAGGGAGGAATCCACAATTATTAAGCACGTCTCTTCTTCTTCAGCAGCAGCAATTGTGGAAATGGCAGCTATGGGAGTAAACGGCTGTTGCTTGGAAATGCAAAGTCATGATCCAATAAAAACCTGACTACTGAGAACCATATCGATGGATATTGAACTGCAACTCTTCTTGCGGATTTGGTTTCCAGTGATTCTGTACTAAAAGTTCACACAAAAGGGATCCTTTTTTTTGTTTTGGGAGAGAGTTGGGTGTTGGGATAAATAACTCCTCCAACCCAACATCCCCATGAAAATCCTTTGTGCTTGGCAGATCCTAAGCCCTAAGCCTTAAACCCTGAAACCCAAAACCCCGTAACGATTTTGCAGAAGTTTTATATTAGTATTTTACCAAAACTTGATGTTGCCTGAAAATCCTTTCTGCTTGGCAAACATAGGAAGGATTGTAAACTCAAAACCTTCTAAGTTTTATGTCAGAGTTTTACCATGATGTTGCTGGGGGAATTTGATCTTGCAATCTCTGGGAGCTTGGGTGTTTGGATCAAATAACTACTTCAATTCAACATCACCATGAAAATCCCTTTCATGCCTAGCAAACATTTGGAAGAATCCTAAACCTAAAACCCTATATCTTAAACTGTATGCCTTAAACCTAATAAACCCCTTTTTATGATGTGTGGGTATTTTACATTAGGGTTTCACCAAATCTTGATGTCGGTATAAGAATTTGATTTTGCAACCTTATTTAGGAAATGTTGCAATAGATCTTCATGAAAATCATTAAAGCATCATTTGTTGCAAATGGTACAAGATGAACAAAAATCTACTTTTGGAACCTAAGAATTCAATATAGAAGAGGTAAGATATTTTCATATGATATTTGTGTAATTTAGCTCTTCATTTTTGAATAAATTGCATTCTTGAATGGTGAGTTATGTGATGATGAATGGACTTAATATTAAGCTCGACATTTATGGATGAATTTTATTTTGGAATTGTGAGTTTGACGATGATGAATGAACTTCTTTCCTTGTGAATGAAAAGTGAAACTTTACTTTTAAAAATTCATACATGAACAATTAATGAAATTGCATTATTAACAATACTTCTTGAAAGTTGATTGAAAATATTCATAATTTTTTTGTTTGCAACATATGTTATTGTGATAGGATGTCATTTTGTCTTTAGGTTGTGATAAACATGTTCCATTTATTGATGCATTTAAATTAAGTTCAATAACTATGACATTGGCTATATGTTTTACATAAATGGCCCATTAACCTAATGTGGGTTTTGGCGATTGACAATTTCAATAATGACTAGTGTGATTTGTGTCATTGAAACATATAGTGTAATGCACTTTTACAAAGTATGTATATATGCTTGTGTCAAATTCAATTTTCTTAAAAAATATTGATTTTTGATGCTTATTGAATTTTCAATGACAAAATTTATTCAAAAGTCAATAACACTCTCACCATAGGTCTGAAAACTATGGACCACATTCGTTTACCCACACTTATCAAGGGCTTTTCACAAGAGTAGTACTAAAAAGTGCACCCCTGAAATTTTTAATAATTTTTAACTCTTATTTTTATTGAATTTTTGGTGATGAAATTACTCAAATTCAATAACTCCTACATTGCAAGTCTAAACAATACAAAATCAAAACAAACAATTTACCTATTTTTATAGTATGATTCTCACAATGTATTACACATTTTTTTATGTATAGTTCATAACTCAATGAAGTCAAATGTTAATAATTGAAAATGTATTTGTGTAATTATAATACTTATCATTATCACGTGTCACATTTAGCAACCAACCTAGCACATGTCATAATACATTAATTAATTAATTTTTAATTAAATCTAAAATATGATAGTTCATGTAGTTTAATTCATCATTCATGGAAAGCTTGATCCAAGAGTGTCCACCTTTCACCCATCATTTTTCATTTTTCATCCAAAAACAATATTTAGGTGGATGCAAGATTGTTTTTCAAACAATAGTCTTATGAAAAAAATTATAAATATTATTTTGAGCTAGTTTCCCCAACATCTATAAATAGAAACAAAGTCTCCCCAAATGTCTTTTGTTCATTTCATACCAATTTAAATATAACCTTGCACCATATTTTATTCATCTTATTTCATGTTTAAGATCAACTTTCATATATATATATTCAAGCATAATAGTTTGAACTTTGATTTAATCATGTTTTGTTATAAATTTCCCTAACTCATGTGCATGTTGCGAATTTGGTCATCGTAGTTTTCATGGCCATGACAATCACGGCTTGTACTAAACAAATTCAAACGCATGCTAAAAATAATTCAAATTATACATAAACTTCATGAAATTTTTAATATCTATTGAAGAGGGTATGATTCAACCATATTTGTTCCATGTAACGAATTTGACAAATTTCATATGGCAAAATGCTTATAACAAATGGGGTATTATTGGTTGGTAAAATTTAGATTCATATGGGAAAAAATACATATGAAATAGGCATTGTGTTTAAATCTTATTTAAAATGTTTATTTGACAATCCATAGATCTAAAAATTGTTCATTTGAAATGAAATATGTAATTAGTGTATATCATGTTTATGTACAATACTAAGGCTCTTAGATCAAGGTTGTCAAATCTAGAGACAAACAACATAGATATAATGACAAATGAATACCAATTAAGTGTATCGATGTTTTACAATGCCTATATCAAGTACTAGTAGAAGCATTTGTATTCCGATTGTGGGTAACCTTGCCTTATCAAAGTCAAACTTGAATTAAGTATATCAAATATTCATTTGTCTCCATTCCAATATATTTGCAAGATATTTTATATGTTCATTCTAGGTTTGTCAAATGGTATCATTGGAATTCCTTATTCGCAACATGTAGCCAAAACTTCATAACCTTGAAACACACATTCCATAATTTATCATGACCAGATCCAAGTGACAAATTCTTTGATGTGCACATTAACAACATATCGTTTTGTTAACAAAGATTGCCAACCCTTGGAATGACAAAACAAACAACCAAAAGCCTTTAATGACATCATGTGAAAATTCAAGTTTGCATTGAACTTGCAATTTCTGAAGGGTGATTGTGGTGAGAAATAGTTTGTAGTTTGATTACGCCCACATAATGAGGAGGTGTTTGTTTTATATTGAGTTTTCAATTTTAACTTCTTAAGATGTGAGGTGAATGATGTTCATTATAAGCTTATAAGTTATGACTAACATTGACAAGATCTCAAATTTGTAATGTTAAATTCAAGGGGTTCACATTTATACATTATTGTGGCCTAGACATTAACCATCACCCTTTTTGTGGAACTAGCACAAGAACATGAGATGTTTGTTTTATGTTGGGTTCTCAAGTCCGACTTGTTTAGATGTGAAGTGAATGGTGTTCATCATAAGCTTATGAATTATGACTAGTGTTGGCAAGTTCCCAAATTTGTAGTGTTAAACTCAAGGGGTTCAAATTTATACATTATTTTGGCATGGACAAGAAACCATCACCCTTTTGGTGGAACTAGCATTTTATAAAAACCCAAATCGAAAGCAAAAGCATGTAAAACAACTCTTGAACACCCAATTACAATTTTTAGAGCAATTCTACCCATACAACCTATTTGGACCTTTAGCAATATTGACCAAATCCAACACAATTTACTAATTATTTCCCAATTACAACCCATAAATGTATGAAAGATGGGACAGTAGAAAATGTGAAACATTTTTAATGCAATCATGTAGGCCAATCATTATAGCCATTTAATCAAAAGTATATATTTCTTTGTATATAATGTATATGCAACTAGACCTTTTTAAAAACTAAACCTAAATATTTTTGAGTTTGAAAAAATGTCCCAAAATTGCAACCACATGGTTTTAAATTTTGAAGTACTAGGCTCAAACACAAACTCAAGAAACCTCCCAAGAAACTTTTTAAAATGTGAAAATTGAGACCAATGGTTCTTTTAACTAGTTTCAGCACCAACACTAGTTATGACAAAAACCATTATCCTTGAATTCTATTTGCCATCTTTTTGGATTCCATTAGGAAAAAAAGTAAAAAAATAATGTCAACCACTTTTGTTGAACAACTTCTTTCCATGTTTTAACATTTTAGTAAAGGAGATTCCAATTCAAGAGCATGTGATTTGAAATAAAGGAGGTTTGAATATGAAAAACTTGTGTGATTTGAAGGAAGAGGCAAACCAATAAGAATGATGAACAATTACAAATGATGGGAAGTTGGAAGTGTTTTGAACCTCCTTTAACCTAAGGACATTTTTAAAAAAAAATCATCATGTTACATCAAATGATATTACAACCCCAAAAAGAACAATAGAAAGATAAAATATTTTGAAAATAGGAGTTACCTCTTTGGGGGGGGGGGGGGCACTAGACCTAGGAAAATAACACAAAAATTAATCATAAGATCAATATGATTCTCTTGCAAGCACCCAAGCAAGGGGTTTTTTTCCCCCAATTTTGTGATATATGTCATAGTTTCAAAGTTTTAAAAATCAATACCAAACAAAGTGAAGACATCTAGAATGTAAATATATTAATGTGGCATGTTCTATGGAGCATATCACTCCCATGTACCAAAACATTTGGTTCCATTATCACTCCCAAAATAATCATGATCCCTTATAACCCTCTTGATACTAATGTCTCAACCAACTACTATGCAAATTTCACATCCCAACTCCATATTTAACTCACATTTGTTGGCTGACTCCATTCCATTCTATAGATAATCCCAACTAACATTCAAAAAATATGACACTACAACCCATTATTTCCATTTCATTTTATCTCATCACAAATCCTTCTATAGAATTTTTGCACATCCCATCTCTTTTTACATCCACACCTCAACACTTTTACTCTTAAACATGACTTTGGCAATCAAAATTCCTTTTAACAATTTGGTATTATCTTGGATTTGCAATATTTCCCATTACTTATATTTGAAACATGCAACATATGCTTCCTAACAAGGTACAACAATATTGATTTCACCACTTTCATATCCTCAAAATGAAATACTTGTTGGCCATTGAATACTCACAAAACTTCACACCTCTCATAGCCTAACAACACATCCTCAGCATTTCAACTTGTTCACCATCTATTGACACGACATTAAAGACTCATATCAACCATTATGACTCTTAATTTCAATTGAATTTTTTTTGAAAACCCCTAGACCTAATCCCAAATAATTGACTTCACCGCTCTCAAAAGTTACAATATCTTCTATCCACACATTCAAAACTTTGGTAAACCTTAAGATCTTCATCAATTCCTAGAGCAACCACTTAGTTTTATTAGGTGTGTGACTAACTTTGCAAAAACAACGTAACAAAATATTACATGTTTTTGCATTCAAACCAACACATAGATCACTCATGTTTTATTACTCAAGGAAAATATTGTGAACACCAAAGTTATAACTCCCTTTATTTTTTCTTTTCCATTAGCAAGCTCCAAGACCTTATTTTCTTGTTGTCCCCCACACCTTTTTTGATTAGCATATATTGAACTTCCCACTCAATTCTTTGCCAAAATAAAAAATGACACATGTAATTAATGTTATGAGGTTATGTATCACTTCCTAAGCTTTCCACAATCTCGAGTTCCTTATCAAAATCAATTGCAACATTACATGAATTTTCCCTTGGCACAAACACACACACATTTCACATCTTCACTTTTTGCTATTTCCCTTTTTCTTGTCTTTCCATCCTATTCCATTTAAACCATGAGAAAATAATTTCATCTACACCTTTGTGCATAAAAAATATATTCATCGAGACCACCTCATATAAGGTTACAACCAGTGTGGTCTAATTATTCACTTTAATGGGAACCTTTGGTCTTGGTTCTAAGACTTCTTTTAGTTTTTGATGGAACCTTTTGTCTAGTCATTAAATTGGTTATTTGGATTTCTAAAACCTTTTGTTTTGGTCTTGTGTTAATAAAATTGGAACCTAGTGTGGTTCCATTTCCATTGCACACAATTAAACATAAATTTATTTTCGTATTATTACTTTGTTTAACTAGTTCACACAATTCAAAATAAAGATTATGGAATACTAATTATGTACAACCGGTTAAAACCAACTACTTTCATCAAAATTAAGGTTGTGTTTTTAGGTTTCTTAAAAAGTTGTAATTAATTATTTGCCTAGAGATAATGAACTTGCCAGTTGACACTAATCATAACCCCATTTCACATCTTGGCCTTTTTCACATTTGATAATCTAATCTAATATATTAATTTAGCAAGTCTATTAGTCAGTCTATCTGTTTGTGATAGTGACTCCGAACAATTTTTTCACCGCGCCGTTATTTGTAGGGTAGGTAGTAGGTACCTACTAGCCTAGGTCACAGAGCCTGCTGAAGCCACGGGATCATCCTAGGTACCTACCACCCTACCCTAGACCAGACCAGACAAGGCCCCGGAGGCAATCAACTTGTCTCCCAAGAACGGCACTCGGGCCACGGACAATTGTTTGAAAAGAAAAGTTTAAAAAAAAAACCAAAAACATCAACCAAACATTGTTGAAATAACACACATGTGCATTATGCACAGGGTTCACACTAGTCTACTTGGATTGACAACATGTACATGGATGAAAAAATATGAATTTTAGGTTTTCCATAATGATAACCAACCTAAATGAAATTTCCAAACATGTAAATAAGTTATCAAAATTTGAATTTTCAATAATTGACCCATAAGGGTCTTACAAGTTCTTAAAAAGTACATGTTTTAAGCATGTAGGTTTCTCATTGGTTTTCAAAAAAATCAATAACCAGCTAGTCAATTATTAGCAATTAAGTGGATAAGAAAATATTTTTCAATAACTAACCAATATTAATATAAACATTTTTTTTGAGAATAAGATTATGTAGAGCCTTTTCCCTAAGGTAAATGAAATAACAAAAGACAAAAATCTTGACCATTTTGTAATGTTAATCCACATATAAACTTGATATGGAAATTTGGAAATATCCATTCATTTTGTTCTCAAAATTTGACAATTGAAAACCATTAAGATATTTTTTTCTACATTTTCTATTTAAATTTCACCCCCAAAAAAGTTGTGTAATCAAGTACAACACAAACTTTAGATTAAGGCTAACCCATAAATGTTAAGGTGGACCAATTGGGTGTGCCTTGACTTGAATACACTTATCTCCTACTTTTAGACTAAAAAAAAACCCATGAGTCTAGGAATTGCCGTGTTCCATAATCTACCATGTGTGCCTAATTAACTTGCCATGAAGAGCATTAGATGCACTTGGAGAGCAAAGTTTCGACATAAGCTTGCAGTTGTGTTAAGCTCACTCAAAGTTGGAGGTCACTATGTGTAAAAAACTTCCAAAAGCTCCTATTTTCTTGTTGAAATAATCTCAATGCCCAACTTTCCCATCTTCTTCTTGCTATTTCTTCTTATTGTTTCCTCTCCAACATAGTTAAGCCTTTGCTATTAATCCCAAATTTTTTTTTCTTCTTGTTTTCCCCAAAAGGATGAAAAACAAAGTTTTTTTCAAGAAACATTATGAGTGGTCAACTTTGACCATTTGTTATTCATTCATTTCAACTTTGTTTGGACTTTTTTTTTAGCACATGTTCAAATACATGCCTTCTGTCTACCACCAAATTTTAACAAAAAATAAAGCATGTCATCTTAATATAAGTTTCCAAATAATTGTAATTTTTTCAAAGATGCCCAAAACTTAAAACTCCAAACTTTCAATGGTGGCAAATTTTCATTTTTCATCCAAATTTTTCTTTCCAAAACATCTAAGCTTGAATTCTTCTACAACTCCACCAAGTTGGATCTTCCAAATTTTGACATTTTATGTGAATTTTAGGTGTGTTTGTGGGGGCTAGTCCTTTTTTTAGAGTGTGACAAATTTAGTCAAATGTCAATTCAAGGTTAAACATGTTAGATGCGTGAGTTTCTAATTCAATTGATTTAAACCTCTTTGTATGAATTTATCAAGTTTGGCATGTAACCTCTTTATATCCATTAACCATTAATTGTAATTTAGTTCAATGGTGATCAGAATAATTGGATTTAAAAAAGTCTACAATCATCTACATTTGAGCAGATGAGGGTGTGATTGTGTAGGGTAAATACCACCTCACACATGCCCTCGTTTTGGTAATGCCCTTGTTTGTGGGCTTTACCCAATGCAAAGGTCATGGGATTTTCCATTTTCTTTCTGATTTTTTACACAAGTGAACAACAAAATAAACCCTTTTATTTTCCAAATGGCAACAAATGGGAGTGTAGTGTGAAAGTTAAAATGCACATGGAGGCAATGTGCAAGGTTGCAACCAACATTCAAGGAAAATTGAAGTTTGAAATAATCAAGATGGCATTCACTTGGGGCCATGTTCATCTTTCTGCCCTAACATCCAAATAAGGCAAAAATATGAACATGGCATAGAACATTATGTTTTCCCAAAAACCCATTGTGAAAACATGATGCTTGTTTGTGAGGTGAAGGGAAAATTGCAAGTGGTAATGTGCCCTACAACTTCAATACAAAAAATCTCTAACTTCTTTTTAGTCTAATACTTATATAGGCTTACACATGGCATAGAAAATGATATTGAGTATTAACATTGATATTGAAGACCCAACTGACCCAATCTCCTATTTATAGATAGTTGGTTTAATACCAATATTGGGTTTTGCATTGGTGCACATTACTAGTGATGATTGACTATCTAGATGATTAAAAGATATGCATAGGATATTGTGTTAGGATGAACTAATACGACATAATTCATAATTGTTATAATTGATTTTTATTGCCAAAAACTATGAAAGCAATGTATGCAACCTCCATTGGAAAGAGATAAATTATTACCACATTATTTTCACAAAGTAAATAAGATTAAAGTCACCATTGGCCACCACATCATGCACGACATGTTACTATTTATAGATTTTTTTGGGGCAAAAATTGATGTTAAAATATCAAAGAATGCATGAAATCCACTAAACCAAAAGTAAAGCCCAATGAAAACTTGGAAATAAACGTCATAAATACTTAAACAAATCTAATGTTTCCACAACTTAGTAGGATAAAATATTGTCGATCTAAAGGCCTTCAAATCCTTGGGTTGTTGAATGAAATTCTATGACATCAATCTCTCCCATGCTACCTTTCGATAGTTGAGCATAGAAGGTTTTTTTAATTCACTCTAGAATATACTTCAAGAAGAACATCAAAATGAATTATAAAAGCAATGTTCAATTAATTAGGTTATATAAGGAATATTTGGTTATGTAAGTTTATTTTTTGGTAGTGTTTGGTTTGTATGGTCATATAAATATTGTTTATTTATGTAATAATATGCATTTAAATAAGGTTATATTAATAGTGTTTTGTTAAAAGTAATAGTGATAGGTAGCCTTCCATTATGTATAGCTACATTGTTAGGTTGACTTGGGATGTTTAGTTAAATCATTTGGTTATATTTATGTATTCATTTTCATTAAATAGGGTTATATCAATTGAGTTAGTTAAAATGGAGATCCAAAATTTCTTTGCTTTATAAGCAATGCACAAAACCATTTTAATGATTGGTTGTTCATCAAAGTGAATGTAATTATCATGATCATGGCATAAAAATTTCACATGTTTATTAAACACACTTTGTGCAATATAGAAAATAATGTTAAATAAATGGTGTTCATTATACATTATTCATGAGCACAAATGATTGGGAAATATATCAAAATATGTGATTGATTATGTGGATGACAAACAATTATGCACGTTATCATATTGTGTTAGGATGATGTTAATTGGATAGGAATAATGTTAGGCTTTTGCCATTGGTATTTTGGGAATGGAATGATGCATATGTATTTATTGTTTTTTTTTAAAAACATGAATGCAATTAATCATTTGATGAACTATTTATTTGTTGCATAACATTTTCATAATCTATACAATAATTGTTCAACATTTGTCAATTTTTTTATTGATTGTAGTGTGTCATTGGGTAATGTTATGGTCATTGGTTTTTTTAATCATATATTCTACAATGTGATTCAAGTGTGGATGAATATTGACTAAGTTCCAATGATTATTGTTAATCAAAATGTGTGAAGGAATTATTTCTTAATTCTATTTTTTATTTATAATGATTGCATAAATCTATTGTTTGTATCCTATTAATTATAGTTTTTCAATATACAACATTTGCATAACCACTCCTTAGTGTTAGTGGTTTAAGCCTTAGCCATCCATTTGGGTGATGGAGTATGTTCTTGATTTCTTTGAAGTTCTTCATGCTAGTAATTCATGATGTCATTAACATTGTTGCCAGAATCTAAATCATTTTTTCTTTCAATTTTATTTTTACATCATTTTTAGTGAGTACATGTATTTTTATTGATTGGAATTTTCTCCTTGGTGGGTTTGTTGGTATGATTCATGTTTTATGTCAAAAAAGTGTCATAATTTCCAATTATCATGTTTTGAAATTAATTTTACATATATCTTCAATAATAATATCTTGTAAAATTATAGGTCCATTTAGGGAATTTAAACATGATAATACTACATATATTTTGTGTATGTTTAGTGGCACATTGTTTGGTGGTTGGCAAAAGTTTATGATTAGGTGTTCAAATGTTTGTCCTTGACCTTTTAAAATCAATTAAATTACAAATTAGGGCAACTGTTAGCCAATGTATATTGATGTTGAAAGTTTTGGAGGTGTGATTCTTGTATGAAATGATGATATCAAAAGTGTTTTGATATGGGTATTATTAGTATTACATCTATAGGCAGGCCTTCAAGAATTATATTTTTGTAAAGTCTCGTGTTCTTGTATGATTTGATTCAAACCAACAAAAAACATTAATAGTTGCGTGCATTAATTCATCATGTTGAATCCAATGTGAATTTGTGAAATATGTTTTGGAGATAATCTATCATCCTATTGGCAATCCCTTCTTTTATAGATATTTTAAAATGACATTGAATTTTGAGTTATACTTGTTGACATTGCTTGTCTTATTAAGCATTGAATGTCACTAAAATTGGGTGTTTTCTATAAGTGTTAATGGTTGTAACAATGTAACATTTTTGTTTTAATGTTTTTGAATTCACATCTATCATGTATGGTTAATGACATGTTTCATAATTCATTTTGAGTAACTATGAAAGTTGTTGTTTACCATGGATCTTCAAATAAATTGATTTTCAAATTAAAAAAAACCATTTTTTGAATAATTCAAAATTTGAACTTGCAATTTTACATGTTCTAAGATTTTCTAAAAAAGATTAATACGGAATGTCTTTGTTTTGTCGCATTTTTTATATTAATATAATGTTAAAGTGAATGTAAATTTCCCAAAGACTTTTGGGTCAAAACTTGTTAAGATGTACCAATATTTTGTTATAACATGACTTTTATTTGCATTTCTTTACTAGTTTTGTTTTGGAATACATGTGGACACAAAGTGTATAAAATTGATTATTTTCAACATATGATTTAAAATACATAAAATATTGCATTAAAAAAATATTTAGCCTTTTTTATTCATTAAAATTAATGGGAATGAAAATATCCTTTTAATCTTGGCTAGTACATCTTAATTGGTTTGGACCCTTTTATTTATGAATTTTAGTAAAATTTGTAAATGCAAAGGTTGATTGGATATAACGATGTGTTGGTGATTGGTGAAAAATTGTAAGAAATCTTTAGAAATATTATGTTTATACCATTGAATGTTAAGATTTGAAATATCAAAATTTGTAATTTCAAATGCATTATAACAAACACATTGTAACTGACCATTGAAATCTCATCAACAATTATGAATTCAAAATATTGAACCAAACGTCTATTATTGAGTTTGATTTGCTTACTATTGTGTTATCAACATATAAGCTCAATAGAAAATGGATAGTTGTTCCACCTATTAATAATGTTGCATTTGCAATGCCGCTACAATGCAAAGTTTTCATTCATTTTTTGTTTTTATAAAATATTCTTGGATTGTTTTGATGATTTGTGTCTTAATCATTCTTGCAACATCTCCTACATGTTATAATATTTTCTTAATACAATTAATTTGTGTGAATGTTCAAATCCAAAATATTATAACTAATTTAATTTGTATTTGTAATTTATTGATTTTTTTAATGGACGTGGGTGAAGAGTATCCTCATAAATAAATATAATATGGTTGACATTGGCATATGGATCAATAGATCATGTTTCAATACTAGGAATACGTTCCCATGGTTTATGATGTTGTGAATTTTGATTTAGATGTGTGTGGTGTATGTTTGGGTATGGATTTGTAGGTTTGGTTGTTTGGTTCATTAGGAGTTAGTTTTTTTTTCAAACAAGTTAAAACATGACTCCATTGTTTCATACTATTTTGAGGTTCAAGGATTATATTCATGTAACGTATTTGGACATTTTTGGGATGGTTTAAAAAAAATTCATTGATTTTAAGTTTTTAAATTATTTTAATGACATATGCTTTAATGCTCATGTTACAAAATAAATATTTTATTTCTAGTTGTTCAAGATTGTGTTTGCATTGTGTAGCGTTATTTTATTGCAATTTCATCAATGTTTTATAGGGTAGAATTTTCAAGTTTTAAGAATAAAAATGTCTTGTTATTGAATTTTTGTTTTCATCTACATGCATTTTTGAATTCTTTGCATTCATTTCAAATGTTGTCATTTTATATTATCATCAACATTTTCGAATATGATTATTTTAATGTGCCTTCCCAAAACATAAAAATATCCTTTTTGACATTGCACTTTTGTCTACCATGGAGAAAAACAAAATAATAATTATTCAAGCATAATTTTTATGGACATTTTTTGTGATGATATTGTACATAACTTTGAAGAACTAATATTTTAGGTTTTTTTATATTCATAAATACTATGAGTGTTGTATTAAAGGTTGTTGTGATGAAATCAATAACAACAAAGATTACTTAATTTTATGATTTTGCTGAAAAAATTCATATGGAGGCAAAAATTCACGATTTCGTTGGTGGTCAATTTGAAAGCCATGGATTATGTATTGTCAATTTTCTGAATTTTTGTTGATTATAAATGTTTTCATATGTGTCATCTCTAAAAATATTGTTTTGGTGTATTTCATCGATTTATTGTTCATGTACCCATGTTAATAAACTATACCTATTGGGGAGAGAGGGTTCTATTCTTTTTTGGATTTTGGTGTTCCCAACATGTTCCCCATGTTTCTTATGTGTTCCCAACTTGATCCCAAAGTTCCCCACTATGTTCCCCAAGATTTTCACAATTGCACCACATTTTATCCCCCAATTATTGCCAATAATTAAATTTGCACAACCTATAAAAGTGAGCCAAATAAAGGGGAAGTACCTTTGAACAAAATTTTTGGGGGAGTGTCCAATGTTTCAAAAAGAATTTATGGTGGGCCAATCAAATTGGTTCCTTGCAACAAATAAAATAAAATAAAATAAAATATGGTTGAACCCTCATTAATTAATACAACTAGCAAAATAGGCACCCAAATAGAAGGACAATATTTTTGCATAATTACTTGATAGACATATGAATTATTTGCCCCAAAAACACAAATGAGAAGCAAAAAAGGATGAAATTCGTTTGCTTGCCCAAAAACATGAATGGAAAGAAAAGGATGAAATTCATTTATAAAGGAAAACATTTTGGACAAAAAACACAAATGAGGAAAAAAAAAAAAAGGGGGTGCTAAAATTAATTTTAGAATGGAAAAAAATTGGATGAAAAAAATGAATGTTAAAAAAAGAAAAGAAAAAAAGGGGAGGGGCGGGGTTAAAATTCATTTTAGAATGAAAAAAATTTGGATGAACAACATGGATGAAAGAAAAAAAGGAAAGAAAAGAAGAAAGGGTAAAATTTATTTTAAAATGGGAAAAAAAATTGGATGAAAAACACAAATGAGAAAAAAAAAAGGAGGGGTGCTAAAATTAATTTTAGAATGGAAAAAAATTGGATAAAAAACATGAATGTTAAAAAAAGAAAAGAAAAAAGGGGGAGGGGCGGGGTTAAAATTCATTTTAGAATGAAAAAAAATTGGATGAACAACATGAATGAAAGAAAAAAAAGGAAAGAAAAGAAGAAAGGGTAAAATTTATTTTAAAATGGGAAAAAAAATTGGACGAAAAACAAAAATGAGAAAACAAGAAAAAAAGAAAAAAAGGGTAAATTTCATCTTTAGGATGGAAAAAAATTTGGACCATTTCTCGATTTGTGCGTGTCATCCTTGCGCAGGGGCCATGCTAATCTTCTCTGTATCGTTCCAATTTTATCAGATGTCTCCGAAGAGACGAAAGACGTTGTACACTTTCAGTATATATAGACCAGGTTGAGCTTTGTGCAAAAGATATGGGTTATATGCGGCGACCTCCTCTGGAGGCGACCTCCTCTCTTGCTTTAGGAGATCCCTTCTCGTCAGCGTTTCTGGATGTGTTCCGCACAAAGAAAGTTTTCTGGATCCTTTCTGTGTTGCACCATGTTGATTCCTTCCCTGACATGATAATTCTGGCCCCCTCGGTTTGCACCTTGGTGATTCCTTCTCCAACATGAGAACTTCGGCAGTTGTCACACAGTACACAACAACGTCTTCCAAAGTTTGTGTGAAACTGTGTTTCCAGTTGGTTGCCAACTTGCAAGCTCAGATAACCTTGTGGAATCCTCAACAAGCCCAGCTTCAACATCTACCACCCCATTTTTTCAGAACCACCCTGTAGGATTCGTTCCATTTGTGTGTCCAGTCTACATTTTGGCCTGCAGATTCCCCTTCTCCAAAGCCAAAACATTCACTTACTCGAGCTAAAATCCAGACTCAACAGCTGAGAATTCACTCCGGGATAGGAGGCTGAAGAACCATAGTGTCAGCAACTCCACTCGTACCTATTACATAACATGCAATCTGTAGTGTCATCTTCAAAAGTGTTATTGTGGAGGATTCATCATCTCTGCAATCAATCTCATGCTATGCAGCCATTTTATACACAACTCATTTTCCAGAGCTCAAGATCCAAATGTTTGCTGGGTTCATACTTACAACCAAAATGGTAAATGGACCCATTCAATAATTGCTGGGGGGCTATGTGCAGCTAGTCTTTCACCACAGCAAGCTTCAAAACATTGTACTTGAAATGAACATTGAAATTTCTGTGGAGCAGTTGATCCATTCCTTCCAACTCGACAAGGTCAGCATCTTGTACAATGTTGGTAGAAGTTGGAGATTAGGTATTTGTCCAAAATGAATACACTTTTGGTTTCCCCATGCCCATTTTCCACCATCATCAAAAACAGGGATTGCTGCTAACTCTGTTGTGAATCCTGCAATCATCAAAATTCAATGTTCAGAGTTTGGACAATCTTGCCTCAAAAACACTGTCAGATTTGAAGCATAATGGTGGTCAGATCCATTTTCACGGGAGAAATCTGGCAACATTCTGCCACGGATAGATTGACTACCTTGATCCAAACTACTGAGTTGGTATGGATGTCAACACAAGAACTCATTCGAGAGTATTTTAACATCATTCTGGTAGTTTCAGGATTGTCATTTCAGGATTCTCGACCATTAACTTCCTCACTACAATTCAGTAAAATGCTGTTTGAAGGTGAACAAAGGATTGTATCTATAAACTCTTAGGCATAAGTAATGCCACCATCTATTACAGCTTCTAGGAATCCTTCCATAAGTATTCTTCAAATAAAAGAGGTCAGAATTTGGGGAGAAATTGATGAAGACACTCATGTCTGAATGAATATCTGCACTAGCTCCTCATGTGTCCTCATTGTCTGCTGTGTATCATTTGATCCAACAGAAATACTGGTAAGAATTACAATGTGAGTTCTACATTGAGATATGTGATTCCAATAACACAAAACTACATTGCTCATGTTGCACGTAGATCATGATCAACACAATAACACTCTGCGGGAATTGAGTGGAGCAACTCAATGTGCAAGAATCTTTACAATGTCACTGTACGAACTGCTGCTTACCCGGTGGTTGTTTTGTCTTAACAACCAGAATGGTTGAACATTTGCCACACATCTTTTGCTCAAAGAATTTTACATTGCACATTTCAGAGGAAAAGGCCAAGCAAAAGAACAAAAAGCAGAAGCACAAAGACATTGCTTCTTGCTGAACTTGAAATCGCATCTATAAAAATCTGTTGTACATGATTGCAATTGGATAGCTTTGTGTAGTCAAGCTCAAAAGGCTAAACCCCCTGCACATGAACTCTAAAGTTTTCTTGAACATACAAAAGTCCACATCCACTAACAACTATAATCTGCACAAAACAGGTCCAATTTCAGCTCAGTTGTGGATGAACCTCAACTGAGGTAATAGAGTTATTCGTAAAGTCACCCTGTCTTCACCCTGTCTTTGGGCCTCCTTTCACCCCTAATCCCCTCTTTCAGTGGTATCCACAAAAGTAAGGAAGTTTATAAATCTCAGTATGAAATGCTGAAACTCAGCATCTATTCCACTAGGTTCGAAAGTAAGGAAGTTTTATTAATCTCAGTATGAAATGCTGAAACTCAGCATCTAATCCACTAGGTTCGAAAGTAAGGAAGTTTTATTAATCTCAGTATGAAATGCTGAAACTCAGCATCTAATCCACTAGGTTCAAAAGTAAGGAAGTTTTATTAATCTCAGTATGAAATGCTGAAACTCAGTATCTAATCCACTAGGTTCGAAAGTAAGGAAGTTTTATTAATCTCAGTGTGAAATGGTGAAACTCAGCATCTAATCCACTAGGTTCGAAAGTAAGGAAGTTTTATTAATCTCAGTGTGAAATGGTGAAACTCAGCATCTAATCCACTAGGTTCGAAAGTGAGGAAGTTTATTAATCTCAGTGTGAAATGCTGAAACTCAGCATCTAATCCACTAGGTTCGAAAGTGAGGAAGTTTATTAATCTCAGTGTGAAATGCTGAAACTCAGCATCTAATCCACTAGGTTTGAAAGTAAGGAAGCTTATTAATCTCATTATGAAATGCTGAAACTCAGCATCTAATCCACTAGGTTCGAGAGCAATTGTAGTAGTCGTACATGTAGGAGCAGTGAAAATGTATGTAGCAGCAGTGGAGGTTGAGGCGCTCAGGAAAAAGGAAAGACAAGATGAAACTCAGTTTAAACCCCAGTTCTCAAAAGAACTGGGGTTTAATATGAGTAATGCAAAGTTAAACCCCTAGTTCTCAAAAGAACTCAACCCACTGTAGAGCAAGCTGCTTGCCTCACAACCACACCTCAAGAAAGGTGGGGTTTGTAAAAGAGTGGATGAATTTATTACCTGGATGAAATCATCACCTACCTTCTCATTCAATGTCCCCAATTGAAGTTTAAGGTTTGGAACTAACAATGGTAGAGAAATCCATTCATTCCTTGGAGATGATATTTTCACACTGGAAACTCTTTGATTACTAATACTAAATCCCTTCGTCATGGATGAGAAAATGTTGACTGAAAAAAAAAGGAAAAGAAAGAGGTCGGTATGCAAAAGACGGTCTACCTACCTACCTACCTACCTACCGACCCCGTGTGAAGGTCGGTGAAGGAATCGATCGCAGCCGTTCGCCCTGTGCAGATTGATAATTAGGGTTAGGGTTTGGAGAAGGCGGCTGCACCTCGAAGATGAAAAAGAAGCGGAGGAAGATCTACGCCTCTGCAACACCTTTGGTTTTGTTGCTTTGTTGCGATCTGAATTGCGATTTTGAGAGAGCTCGGAAGACCTTACGCTTCTGCAATGAGGGCCAAGGTATGCATACTTCGCTTCGCTGTCGTCGTTTTTCTTTCCTGATCATCTATGTTGGAATCGAATGTGATGGATAGCGAGTCGCACAGAGGCGAGACTTGTGCGGGTGTACGTGATCTCCTCCAATTGTGTAATGCTGCAACTCTGTTTCTTTGCTCCGATAGACTGATTGCCACTCCTTTCTCTTCCTTGGCTACTTTTTTATGCAGTGGAAAAAAAAACGCATGAGGCGGTTGAAGCGTAAACGCAGGAAAATGAGGCAGAGATCCAAGTAGAGAGGGTGGCACACTGCGGAGACTGCGGTCGAACTCCGGAGGCAGGCACAGGCTAGCTGTCTTCTAATGTGCTTTCTTCTTGGGATTGACGTTGAAGCACAATTGCCACCAGGAGGCCAAGCTCTTCAACTTGTACTCTAGCCTTACATTTCTCCACACTTATTACTGTAGAAACCCAATTGCTTCAAGATTTCTAGGTCTGTGTTGAGCAAAAAACTAAAAAAAATCTGTTAAAAGAGCTGAGGATAAAATTTTCATTTGACCTTCAGCAATTGAGGCTACTCTCTGAGTCCATGATGGGAAAACTTTTGTTTCATTTCTTTACAGTGTTGAGACATGAAAGTTTGATGTGAAATGCGCATAACACATCGTCTCCTCATAAGAAATCAGAGTTGGTCATAGACTGCCTTCCAACTTTTATGTGACATTTTGTAGCTGCTCGGAGGACATGATGAGAAAATTTGTTTCATTTCCTTGCACTGTTGAGATACAAAGGTGGAAGTGACATGTGTAATTGACAAAATGTCTAATTGTTTAATTCTTATGTGGCAATTCTGTGTACCTAGTGTAGAATTACAAGCAGGAATCCAGAGTACAACAAGCACAACTGCTCTTCTAGGGTTCTTGTGTAACCATCTTTGGAGTGCAGCAAGCAACAATCTGCTGTTATTATCATATGTAAAAACAGTACTGACTGCGAGTGCTGAAAGTAGACTTGCTGAGAACATGACTGCAGAAGCTGTTGATGATGATTATAGTGACGAAGATGGTGTGAAATCAACCTCTGTCGTTTGGGTTTTGAATAATCCAGTTCTGTTTAGATTTGTAGAATTTATGCCCCTCCAAAGTAAGGGGGGGGGTTGTTCTTCCACTTCATAAATTCTTACCACCAAACATTGAACCCCTTCGTCCCCTATTCTTGCTATTATGGCAATGGTTTCTTTGTGCTTGTACTGCATTGCCATTTGAACTACGTATTCGAAACTAAAACTATTTTCAACTTGGCTACTAGTTATGTTGAACTCCTCTTTGTTGTTGTAGCTCTAGTTATGAAATGTTCCTCCCAAATTTTCTCAAGCATCCATGCATAGGTACTGCCCCCCATTGTTTGGCTTTTATATGTTTGTTTTATTATTATTTGTAGGTTGTTATCCTCTTGTCTGTGATGTAAGTGGTGTGGCATGATAGGTGGTGTTTCTTAGTAAAAATCTTTTGATTTGCATAAATGTGTGTGATATAAGTGGTGTGGCATGATAGGTAGTGTTTTTTGGTAAAAATGTTTGATTTGTTGGCCATGATGACATTCATCTCCTTCTAACTTGTTGGCAGTGGTGACATTTGTGTGCTTTTCAGTTGTAGGTGAGTTATGTTGAAGATCTCTTTTGTTGTTGACTCTTTATTCCGTTGTTAATTCTCTTCTTCAAATTTTGAATTGGAATGCTTTGTTTTCTCCATGTTTGTAGGTTGTTTTAGTAGGTTGTGTTATGTATATTTCTACAAGGCTGAATTTTTCATTCATAGCCTTTGGATTCAATAGCCAAATCCATGTAACTCGAAACTAAACTTGATATATTTTTTGATAATGTTTGGTCCAATGCCTATTTTAAACTAAACTACCTAAGCAATATGACCTTGTGTAACTCAATATAATTATTTTTTATCATGGCCCCATGTCTTTCCTTTTTGAATGTAGTTCTGAATGGTTTGAAGCATGAAACATCCATAAGTTGTAGAACATGTGAAGTATGCAAAGTTAAGGTAACCATGTTTAAACCAAACTAATGGGCTTGCTTTATTGCTTTAGAGTAACATGTAATCCATGCCCATCCAAAATTAGTAAGTAATAGTTGGTTAAAAAGATATCACCAAAAATTGAGCTTTTCAAAATACTTAGGAATTCTTTGAACAAAAACGTTGTGATGCAAGCTTTTTTTTGCATCGTCATATATGTGCCTAGTTTGTTATCCTTGATGTAATCTTTTTGCAATATCTCACCTCTAAATATGTAGAATGCTGGTTGAAATCCTCCCTTTAGTTGCATAATTCACAACGAGCCACTCCCTAGATTTTGGAATGGTGATGTAGACTTGTTGTGAACCACATTTTGCTAACACTTTTGCCCCTACTTATTTGGCTACCTAAATTCTAATTTCATAACTGCTCCATATGTGGTTTGTTGGGTAGTTGTTTATGTTGTATAAAAGTTGCAAATTGTTGCAGAATGTTTGGGAAAATTGGGAAAATTGTTGAGTTAGTCCTTGTGCTCTACATACCTTCGATCCTTTTGTTTGATGAATAAACAAATTTAAATGGTGTCATTTGAACTAATACCACCAACTATCTCTTGAAACCCCGTTCCAAAATGGTGTTGGTTTGATCTAAATGATTTTTGCTACCTTCAACTTCAATTCAACTTCAATTGCTGTAAGTTAATTGATAAACCTATTTCTAAAATAGCCAAAATCCAAGTAACTATTTTAACATCTTCTTTTGTTATTAATACTTTTTCTATCCTAACCTTCTTTGTCCGTGTCTTACCATTTAGATGGTTAGATAGGGAGCTTAAGGGTATGCTCCTACTTACCTTCCTCAATGCAATGTTGTCATTCCCTATTGCATCCATTGTTTCTTTAAGTGTTTCATCTATCCACTTCCCTCTCCACTCACTATTGGTATTCTATAAGCCCTTGGAAGTTTACGTATAGGGTTTGATTTGTGTATAATGTTTTCTTGATTGGTGTTGCCATTGGTCTAACACCATTCCATTTCATTTCTTGCAAAGCACATGCAACATCATGGATTCCCTTTCCTTCTTGGCACTAGTTTCTAGCTAGTGGGCGGAGTAGCCCTTGCCTTTACAAGAGATATACTTTTATTCTCCTTGTAATTTGCCCAAGAGAACAAAAACTTTGTTAGTGTTAAATATGTTTGATTTGTATTCCACCTTAGCATGTCAAAGCTTGAACATGTTTGAGCTTGAGTACAATTTGTAGAAATTTAAATCTTCCCAAACCAAATTGTGTTCTATTATTGCTATTGCAAGCTATGGGAATAAATTTCATTGAACATGGAGCTAGGTAGAGAACATTGGCCTACAAACTCGGAAACCCAACAATGGTATATAGTAGAAGCATTGCTTATACTTTTCATTGTAAATTTTATCCAAAACTTCAATCCCTATGTCTTTTTCTCCTTTCACTTTTAATTTTTGTACCTTTGCCTTGCTTTTAAGATGTGATTGCAATCCTTCTATGTTACTTTCTTGCATTTTTGCATCTTTAGTAAAATTTGACGATAATTCTTCTGACAATTTTTGGAAATTTTGCAATTCTAGTTAGATTTGATTGCAATTGTGCTATGCTTACTTGTTGCACTTTTGCATTTTGAATCAAATTTAATTTCAACTCTTTTTAATGGCTACTTCTTTCATTTCTACATCTTTGGTTAGATTTGATTGCAATCCTTTTATAGCAAATTCATGCATTAGTTTATTCCAATGTACTTTATCTTTCAAGACTTTTGAACTAGAGTTTAATCTTTTTTTAGAAAACATTGGAATGCTCTTAGACTTGCTTCTTCAAGAGAAGCTTCTAGAGATGTCAAGTTTAAAAAAATGGTATGGAACAAAGAAGAATCATGAATTATATTGAGTTCGCCAAATGCTTGTGGATTTGTTGCAATTTTTTGGAGAGAAAATGTGCACAAAATCAAAGGAAACTTACATAGTATGACCTTTTGATTTTTAATATCCTAAGTCAGAGCTCCTTGTCGATAGTAGTTGATGAGCCCACAATTAACCTTTGGAACATTATTAAATTATTTTCATATTGGTGATCAGTTGCATCTTTTTATCGAGACAACCCATGTGCTTACCATTAAACAAAGTTTCTACCAATTTTCCATATTCTATATAAAATTGCCCCAAAACACCCCCAACACCAAATAACAACAATGTCCCCCTTCCTACCTTTCCCTAATTTAATGAACACCCAATCCCTCCCACCCCCAATACTACACAAAAACTTTGCAAATGTACAATGCCTTCTTTTAAAAAACAACCCCAACAGCCTCAATAACAAACAATAACAAACTCACCCCGACTCCAACATGTCCATGATTTAGAATCATTTTTACTCTTGATCGTGTTCGCAAAACCTCCCATTACTAAACATTCCAAGACCACGAGGTGGATGAGAATTTATCCATGGCTCCTTCAGTTTTTACAACCATCAGTGAACATGAAAAGCACTATTTTTGGCCACTTTTTTTTGTCCAAAAAATTGAACACATCAATTTCATACCCAACGTTCATTCATAGAAAATCAACTGTGCAACTTGTTACCACTTGGAACCAAAAAAAATTTCTTTGAAGTCTCCAGAACAAAATTGACCAAGTAAAATCCAACACTCCCTGAAATGAGCGTGAATCTAAAACCAGAGTTACATAGAACTGCAAATGTGAAGAGCAAAAATCTTCTGTCAACCTAAGCATCATCTGCAACCAGACGATGCATCCCTTCTTGTCCTTCAAATTCTCTCTCTTGGCTGCTTTGTATGTCAGCTGTCTGACAAACACGTTCCAACTAACTGAGATAATTTGATCTCCTAAAAGACCCGAGTATTTGGTAAAATTACAAACTATATATGCCTGCTAAGAAACGACTTCCCTCTGCATTTGGAGGCATCATGTACAAACTACACAGTAGCATACTTTCAAGATCTGCCAACTGTTGAAACACTCAAGAAGATGGGTTCATCATCTCCTTTTTTTAACTTCGTAGATAATTGACTATCGACGAAAAGAATGCAAAAAAAGCTCCTTCCTTCTCAACTGTCATAAAAGTAAGTTGGAAGACACTTCCAGGGTTTTTTCTTTTTTCCGTGGGTTTCAAAAAGCCACCATGGTAGTAGCTATGAACTAAATGTCCTAAATGCCAATGATTGGTCACTATAATCTCCTTATGATTATGGGAAACCAAATTGAAACTGAACAAATTACACATTGATACTATGTGCCATGGTATCAAAAGGATCATGGAGATTTGTAACCGAAAGGTTGGAGAGATAGACGTGAGCAAACAGAGTAGGCAAAGATCCTACATACAAACAATAGAGCCATACCTGCATTGCTCTCCTACTCGGATTCCTTTTGTTTTATTCAAACACGGCCAAATTGTGCCACATCAGTGGCCAATGGCATCCATTGCCACTCGTACTGAGTGCACAACTGTTTCAATGTCTGCAAACCCACCCAGTTCGCCTACCTTCTTTACAGCAAGCATACCCTTTGGGTCACATGTTGCGTCCGCCTTGGCTGTAACACTTGCGGCCTTTTGCCACGCCTCAAGCAGGTTACTCATGTCATTTGCCTGTCCATCCCAATCACCCACTCTCTCCAATGAATCTCTGTATTTGACTATCTCAGGTCCAAGGAGACAAAAAATTATATATTCTCAGAATGACGTTAACACAGGGACTGTCCTTTAATTGTGATGAGAGAAAAGCCATGAAGTGATGTAACAGTTTCTTTACTAAATAAGGCACAAAGACGTGAACTGGAAATCCCAGCGAGAACCTATTTGCAACAATGTCCAGCTATGTAAGATAGGAACCGTGCCTTCCTGTCTGAAGCAAAGTTAGAAGAGCCTGCAAATGACCCCAAAGAAGGAAGAAAAGGGAAACAACAGAGAGCATACATCCTTCAAAAATCGAATCAAGTTGGTGCGGAGGCGAGGAGGGATGCTGTGAGAAGTGGGTGCAGCAACTCCTGGGATTTTCTGTGGTGAAGCTGTGCCGGCCCTGCCCATCTGTGTCATTGTGCCCTTATCACTAGGTGCTAATGTGTGGTTGTTTAGATTGTCAACATCTGAAGCCGATGACGATGATGGTGATTCTCCTGCAAGCACCATATTTTGTCATCACTTCTGTAGATTCCAAATCCATGACTGAAATGCACAGAGAGAGAAAGAAAAAGGAATTTTCCTAGGAGGGTGTGACCTACCAATTCCAGTACCTGGCATCATTGCAAGTGAAGGGCCAGGTTTATCAGCAGAGCGAGAAACAGGGGGAGGGAGAAGAGGGCCATTTGATGTGATGTGGGGGCCAGATGCTGGCTGAGCTGCTGCAAGGAGTTCATTGCAATCACGAGCGAATGTAGCATTTTTACACAGCATCCTCCGGCCAAGTGCCACTGCTGCACATGTGTAGGCCAGTGCTGCAGCTGCCATGTCACGACTGCGTTCATATTGACCAGCACAGTATCTGCACAAAGAATAATGACAGGCTTAGTGCTGACACACGAAATAGTCATATGTGCTCCACAGGAGCTTGAGGATGACCCCAAGAAATATTCTAGAATCTGACTTGCAATCCTCCCTTGACATTGTTCAACAGACAAGGATTAAAATGAGAACATGGCATACTTGCAGAGTTTAGCAGTGTCATCATAGACCACCATGGACTGGGTCTTGCCAGCACGGTGGGTGTCATTATTTTCATTTTCCACAATAGAGGCTGCTTGCAAGAATTTGAGTGCTGCCTGCAGGTACAAGTTGGTGCTCTCAACTTCTTGCCCAGGTTTGTTCTGCATGTCCACCCCACAGTTTGAAAGACATCACAACAAACCCACAGAAAGCATGTTGCTCCTGTGAAATGAATATCCAGAGGAATAATGCAGCCTACCAAACATCAAGGAAAGATGAAAAAACTGCCTCCAGAACAAGCTTCTAAGTGGTCAACAGGAAGAAACCCCTTCAAAACAAACTCCAAATGTTCTGGCGTTCTAATGATGTGTCTAATCCCCAGATATAAAGCATACCTTTGCCTTCATACGATCTGCAGAATGCTTTAGCTGTCTGCCCTCATTCTGGGCTGCTGTAAATGCAGGAGAAGGCTCCTTCTTAACAGGAGCGCCTGTTGTTCCCTCTCCATCCCTACCACTGTTTGCAATAGCTTTCAATGGCCCAGGGTGACTCTCCTCCTGTTTTGGTGCCTTGCCTATATCTTCTTTCACTCGAGCATTTGCTGTTGCACTTGGTCTCTTGCTGTGCACCGCAGTATCCAGAGGGCGAACCAGAGTACTATCACTCTCCTTCCTACTAACAGGTGCAGCCCTTTCAGCTTCCCAACTAGTTCCTCTATTGACAAGGTGCTCATCCCTGGCCTTATGTTCTGGCACAGCAGGTAGTGAATCATCTTTGGTGGGTACTTCCTCTCCCCGCTCCAGTTGTCGTTCATCACAACAAGAGCTACCACCAGTCTTATCTAGGCGACTTTCTCGTGATGAAGGGCGACCCCAGTCATCCCTTGTATTGTGCTCCTGGGAATGGTCCTCTCGAGCATCAGCTTGTTCACTAGGCCATGGATCCCTTCCTCCTTTTTTATGATCTCCATCAAAGTGACTGTTTTGGTTACCCCTTCTCTCATATCGCCCATCACGTTCATCTTGATCCTGATTATGCTCTGGGCAATCTGCACTTCGATCCTGATGGCCATCATACATAAACCCAGAATTCCTTACTCTATGTTCATCCCAGTTCCATTCCTCATCACGTGCCCCCCGGCTGCGGTCATGCTTTGGAGATGCATCAGCACCATGTAAAGCCCCAGTATGACAAAACTCACCTTCGTCCCATGAAGAGCGATGTGATACATCTTCCTCATGTTTAGAGCTTGCAGAGCATGAACGTTGCTGCAGAACAGCCTCATTTGGTACAGATAGTGTCTCTGGTCCACCTCGTTGATTGCTTGACCGCTCTCTTTCTCCTTTGTTGAACCGTACTGGTGATGATGACACAGTAGACTCAATGGGAGAACCTCGGGCCTTCGACCTAGTTCTTGATGACTCCAGAGATGAGCAAATCTTGGACGGGGTAGAGTGATTCAAAGACTCCTTTTTGAAGACTTCATTCTTGGATCCACTGACATGGAGTGGAGCAGCTGGTGCAGGGCTAGCAGCCGCCTCTATAATCTCTGGTTCTTGTTCAGAAGGCAAGAGTGTCCTGGTGACACGTCCTTTTGACTCTAGGCGAGGGTGTCCATGCACATCTTGATTGGGCCTTTTCCCTGCTCGATGCTCAAACTCCCTCTCATCATCCTCCGACTTTTTTCTTTTGTCAAGTACTTTGGTCAACTCCAGCTTGGACTTTCTCACATCTGTGGGCCTCCCATTGTCATTACGATCCCGGCCTTTCTCACTCTCACCACTCTCATATAATTCAGGGGAACTTCTAATTTCCTTTAATACTGAAGCAATATTCTCTGCGTCAATGTCTACCTGCCTGGAGTAATGAGAATCCTTTGCCATCTTCACATTAGAGCCAGGTTTGACCCTTTGGGGATTCACACGCTCACCCATCTTGACTTCTTCCTCAATACTAGTGTCATTGCTGTGCACCCTATGACCCTTGCTTTTCTTCAAATTTTGAACCTCATTCCCCTCATCAGCAATCTCCATCTGCTTCTTCCTCTTTGCTGGAATTGAAGACACAGCTTGTGCTCCTGCCTCATTCCTTTCCCTAGCGACTCTGTTTTGTTCTGTATGTACAGTCTCCTTCTCACCTTGTAACATGTCAGCACCCATACCACCTGAATGCTTTGCTGTCGACCCTTGAATGGGCTTCTCCTCACTTGGAACTTTCTTCCTGACTGCCAAGTCTTCACCTGAACAGAGGAGAGTCACTTCACACCTTCACCGAACTATTACAAACAGTTGCCCCAAAAAGTTCTCAGATGATTTAACTGAGCACATAAGCAATTGCACTGAGTTTCTTTCTGGGTTCCAGATATATTGTGGTAGTTGTTTGGGTTTTGATAGAAACAACCAGACATTACAAAGAATGAAGAGAAGTGCAAGCAGGAAGATCTGGTGTGCAACTAGAGCTCAAAACTTAGGGTAAACAATTATGCAAAAACCTGCATCCTGACTTTCTGTCACATTTCCAGAAGCAGAGGGAAATGTGAGCACAAAGAACACAAGAAGATGCAGCGAAGCCTGCTCCAAAGCGATTGTATGGAGTGAAAGAGAGGAGAGAAAAACCTTCAGAAGTGCGTTGGCGCTTGTTCTTCTCTTTTTCTTTGAGCTTGTTCTTGTCTGCCAGAATGCGAGCATAAGCAATCTCATCAGCACTAACATCCACACCCACATCATTCAGACTCTTTCTCTTCAATGTGCCATCAGCACCTTTACTCCCTGCTGTCTTGACAACACCAGCTGCAATAGGTCCAACCAGTCCTTTTTTGCCAGTGGTTACCCTAGAGACTTTTTTGGTATCAGCTGTAACAGCTGACTTTTTCAGAACAGTTTCCATGACTGGGGCAGGAGGTGGCAATTCTGCAGGTGCACCAATTGCGGGAACCAGTTTTGGATTTTGGAGGCCAAGATAACTGTACACTGCTGCAGTAGTTTCTTCCTCTGTGAACTTACAGTTATTCATTCCTGGCCTGCATCCACCAGTTTCCCCTCTCAGCTCTCAAACATGCCATTCCTGATACTGAACACCAAGGCCACTTTCTGAACATTCCACTGAGGAGACCAGATAAATAGAGAACACATCAGATAGTTCCACTACAGCATGTCCCTCAAATCTTTCAATGTCCTTAGGAGAGGACAGAAAGTGGAGTCAAAATTTTTTGCTTGCCACAAAATTAGGTCCCTGGCATTTGGCCAGAACACGCAGAATGTGTGTATCTGCATTTGTGTGTGCATGTGCATACATCTGTTAAATTGCAGAGAAATTTCAACACTTGAGGGTAACAGTTGCATTACGCCAGCAACCAAAGCAAACAGGACAAGAATGAGTGTGGTCATAGCCTTCTGTGAATCACTCACAAACTATCACACCATCACCTCTATCACAAACGGCACTGTCTAGCAGCCATAACTCCTCACTGACATCATCAATTCCCAACAATGGGGGTATGTGTGTGCATGTTCATGAGATATGCACATACATGGATACGAGTGTGGAGTGTGTGCATGTGCATGTGTGTGTGTGAGAGAGAGAGAGAGAGAGAGAGAGAGAGAGAGAGCAGATCAAAAGTTGCCAATCTACAGACAGCCAGTCATGATGATAAGAACTTACATCCAAACCATCATCTTGCAATTCCACTTCGCAGATGAATCTGGAGTGTCTATGCCAGGCAGCAACAGGCGCCAAGTCTCACATTTATCACATTGAACCCAATTGTCCAAGACCAACTGTGTAGGCATGACAACTGGGTCAGATGTGATTGCAGCTGGAGCAGCAATGTCCACTCTTCCCAGCACTTTCTCATCTTCCACCTGAGGCATGGCTTCTGGCATGGGCCCCCATTCTCTGTCTCTCTCCTTTTCCCCCACTTTTGTATCTCGAAGAGGTTTTGATCGTTTCTGATCTTTCATGACATCTTTCCGACTGGCAACATTGCTAGGCTCATTCTTTGTAGCACGTTCCACCTTGACAGTTGTTTTGATTGTCTCTTTGTGCCCTTCTTTGGCTGTGAAATCACCTAGGGAGTCTTTCCTTCGACTCTCTTTCTTCACTTCTTTCAGAACCTCCTTAGCTTTTGAAGTTGGTATCTCTTTACTTTCATCCTTGCCTTGCTTCCGACCATCTGTCAGGCTGGCAACCTTATCATTGCTCTCTTTCTCAGTAGCAACAAATTTAGCGGCCTCTCGATCTTTGCGACCTTGCTGATTGATTATCTCCTTGGCTCGAGAGGTATCTTTATTGTCTTTATCTTGTGTAACCATCAGTTTCCGTGATACTTTGACATCAGAGCCCTCCTCTTTAACAATCCCAACAATTTCCAACTTGAGATCAGTTTGCTTGCTGCGGCCGCTCTTAGGCATCAGCTCCTTACCTGACTCAATGTCCTCCATACTGGACCTTTCCACTACTTTCTCAATTGAGGCCTCTCCATTAGTAGCATCATCTTTCACAACTTTCACAGGCCCCTTCAGGACTGGCTCCTTCTGAATTTTCTTCTCCCCATCAGAGTCTCTCCTAGCCCTCTTCCCACCATCAGTCACAACTTCATTGAATTTCTTCACCTCAATAGCAGTTGGCTTCTCCCTCTCATCTGCTTTGATCTCTCTTTCATTGCCTCCATGTGGGTCAACTTTTCCTCCAGGGGGGTGTGCAATGAGGGGAGCCTTGGATCGTTTGTTGACTTTCAGTGTGATCGGAAGCTTCTCCTTGCAGTCCAAGGCCTCAAGGAATGAAGGGGGAAGAGGAGAGAGCAAGTCTCGTGGAGCATGATATGATAACATAATCTGCGTTCCATAGCAGGCCATGGCATCCTTTTAATTCCTTCCATGTTTTCTTGTCTTTCAGATTATGCTCTATTCAATGAATGTACAGTTTAGAATGCATACCTTAATCATAGACCTGGGGCTGGGCTCAGGGCTCAACTCCCCATCAGAGAGATTGTGTTTGTCATCATTGCCAAGAGATGCAGATGATGAGTGCTCCAAGCTGAGCCCATTCTGGATGGTCTTAGGCTGAGACTCCTTCTCACCTCCTTTGCCCATTTTGATTCTAAGTTTCACTTTCTTGGAAGAAACAGGATCATTGGTCACACCATTCTTCTTCTTGACACTCTGTTGAGTTGGAGGAGGTTCGCCATGTGGCTGAGGATGCATTGTTTTATCTGCTGCACCTGCCATGCGTTTTATGGGCTGCCACCCATATCTCAAATATCAGCACCTAAGCCCAGTGGGATTGCCTACTACCACTGTCAAAATGACCCTTCCATATCCACCTATTACACATAAATGAGAAGGGAAGCTCCATCACCTCCAAGTTGCCCTCTGCCAAAACACTGGCGGGCTCCAGTGCATGTGGAGGTGGAAGAGGATTTGCAAACATGGAGGGTGCACGAGCTTGTGTAGGTAGAAATGTACCATAGCCTCCGAACTTCGACCCTGCAAACCATTGCCAACATTTACTCAAACAGACCAGAACTGCACAGGCCCCTTGTTCTCTGCCTTTAGCATTCCAAATGTCTGAACTTGCCTGTGTTACAGCAGTTCAGGGAACAATGCAGCATACATCTCCGTTCCAAAGAAATGAGCATAAAAGAACAATAAGTTCAGCACCCTTCATGCAATGCTGCATTTCATCAGAGAGAAGGGCAAAAGGAAGGGATGATGAGATTTGGCTTTCATTAGGCATGGAGGAATGTAGGAATATATATGCCTACCTAATTTCTCGGTAGATATTGTACACCCTTGGAACTCCTTCTGCTGGTCCCCTAACAAGAGCTGCAGTTTTTTATCCTGCCATTGCACACCATCAAGTCAACCCCACCAGCCACCACAATAGTTGCACTTTTTGAAGAATTACTCTTCCATCACTAGGTTACTTGAAAAAAGCTCTTTATTGCAAGCCACCACAAAGCCTGCATTGATATTAGGGCAGGCAACTGCAAGAGGGGGCATAGCAGAAGGAGTGAGACAACTGTCAGATGAATTCTGCTGGATGGCATGTGGAAGAAGAAGAAGAAGCTTGTCACCAGGGATAATGCAACCCAGAAGCAGACATCAAGGGTTTTCAATACCCCAAAACTACTGCTGGTGTCCTAGAAAATCACTCCGACAGTGAACAGAAGGGGGGGATTGATTGAATGATGCAGCAAATAAGAATCTCACAAATGCAAAGGGAGAAAATTCCACACACACTCTAGTCATCATCATCATCATCATCATCAGCAGCAGCAGCAGCAGCACGAAAAACCCTCTTGACACAAAAAATCCAAACTGCAAATACATAAGGCCATGGACTCAGGTGATGCATATTTCATCATCCCACTCCTATGGCTGGCTTTACTACACCACCCTGTCCCACATATACACATAAACCATAACATGACAATCTTGGAAAGGACTCCAAAATAAACAACAAACCAAGCTTGCCTCAGATGAATAATACATCGTCATACCACAGCAGCAGCAATAGCAGCAAGGAGGCAAGAATCCTCCCTCCTAAGACAGAGAGAGACTTTTCTCCTCTAAAAGAGGAACAACACCAAAAAAAAAGGGGCAAGGGAGAAAGACAGAAACCTCAATTCAAACCCCCGGAAGTTGCCAAAATGAAGAATTGATCATCAAACCAAAAACAAAACCACACACACACACAATCACACACAAAACAAACAGACCAGGAGACACAGACAGACACACAGACAGACAGAGAGGGAGATGAAGGGGGGCAACCAAAAAGAGCTGAGAGAAAGAAGAGAAAGGGATGATGATGATGATGTTATGGCATACTTACAAGATAGGAGAAATCCGTGTCTGGATCACAAGGCTCCTTAGCTTCACCTTCTTCAAGCTCCGTATCTTCCTCCATGGAGATACGATGATGATGATGATGATGCCCTCCTATCTTTGCCCCTCCTATCTGTGTGTGTTGTGTGTGTGTGTGTGTGCGCCTCCTTCCTTTCCCCTTCTCTCTCTCCTCCTTCTTCCTTGTCCCTCAAACGATCCCGACAGCGTTTCTCTCTCTGGGTAATGAATCAATCCCCTGCTCCTGCTACTGCTCCTCCTCCTCCTCCTCACCACCACGGCAGCAGCATCGGCCGCGGCCGTCTGGGGCTTCCTTGCGATGCCGCACACATGATGGCGATGGCGTTGACACAAAGAGCGTGCGTGCGTGCGTGCGTGCTTCTCTCTTTCTCTCTTCAGTCTGTCTTTGTCTCTGTCTGTGTGTTGTGTCTGCGCTACTACTACTGCTGCTGCCACAAAAACAAACACAAAAAAAAAAAAAAAAAAAAAAAAAAAAAAAAAAAAAAAAAAAAAAAAAAAAAAAAAAAAAAAAAAAAAAAAAAAAAAAAAAAAAAAAAAAAAAAAA
>Ga0116231_10001312_pt1 | contig 50397 bp, 32 predicted proteins | sample S1TSphgellanicum_2_FD_89695 | JGI IMG/M metagenome (GOLD analysis project Ga0116231, IMG submission 89695) | Host-associated microbial communities from peat moss isolated from Minnesota, USA - S1T2_Fd - Sphagnum magellanicum MG | ecosystem: Host-associated > Plants > Peat moss > Unclassified...
AAAAAAACAAAAAACAAAAAAAAAAAAAAAAAAAAAAAAAAAAAAAAAAAAAAAAAAAAAACCAAAAAAAAAAAAAAAAAAAAAAAAAAAAAAAAGTTTAAAATTTTATTTGCCATAAAAAATAAGGTCCTTGTGGCCCATTATTTCCATGTTATATTCTTGAAGAACAAGTGTTTCCCCCATTTGGGCATTTGCAATGCCCTAGCCCATTCTGTTGGATAAGAATTTTCTTAAATTCGGGAAATCAACAATGAGTTTGTCCATAATAAGATGGAGTTAATTCTAACCAATAAGAATAATGGTAAGCCATATTTTGTTAAAAGCTTTCCATTTAGTCTTAAAATGGAAAAATAATAGATGTGGCCCATGTTTGTCAATAGGCCATCTAGTAAGGTGACGATGAGCAAGTTCTTTGCATGTTTCAATTACATTATAAAAATGGTAATCAATGGCATGTCGATGTCAATATGTAAAACAACAAACAATGTTTATCGTCTAGTTCTTGGAAATCCCTTAACCTCATAAAAACACCAATTTAGGTAAATATATCAAATTGAAATCATAAAAATTCGTAACATGAAGTTCAAAGCACCTTCTTATGAAAAAAATTTGCATAAACTAATATCCAATTTTCAAATTCAATCTAGATGGAAAGGTTGGTTAACACATTGCTTATGTTAGCATTTTGCATTCCTCTTCAATAGATAATGCATTCAATTTCTTGATGGACTTGTTAAGACTAATTTTTGAGGATGGAATAGTTATTTTATCATTGGTAATATTCACATGATGATACCTCGCATCCATGAATATATTACAAGGAATTATAAGTGTTTTACCTAATTCCACAATATGTTGTTACTTTTGCTTTATAATCTTTCCAATACCTTGTATTAACAATTGAATGTTGCAAAATAATAATAATAATACAAACAACATAAGAAAAAATTTTATTTTCATGTTGTTTGTATTATTACAATGTTGTTTGTAAAGAAAAATTTTATAATAAGAAATTTTTAAATTTTCATGTTGTTTGTATTAGCACAAAACAAAAAAAATTGTTACAAAACAAAAAAAATCAATAAAAAATAAAAACAAACACTACAAAGGCACAAAAAAATAAGAAAAAAAAATGAAAAAAATGTAGGGTTTCAAGTTTGGGCACAAAAAATCATAAGTACAAAGCAAAAACACATTGATTTTGTACAATCTACTTTAAATTTTTAAAATTTGTGAAAAGAAAAAAGTAGAGAGAAAAAATAATAAGACCTTTTTAGATTTTTTTTAGACAAAACATTGTTGCAAAGGCAAAGAAACGATAAAAAAGAATACAAGAGCCCAAGTGAAGTTTCTAGATACATCTAGGGTTTAAATTTTGGGATGATGTAAAAAAACCTAACATATTTGCAAAAAAAATAGCAATATGGATTTAAAAAAATGGGATAGAACATACTTTGTTGGAGGATATAAGTTGCAATTTTTTTTGCAACTTGCAAAACAAAAGCGGACAATATATCCATCAAATCTTTAATAGAATATTCATCTTAAAAAAAATCAGCAATGTATTTCTTCCTATCAAAACCATCTAGAAGACTTTCCATTCAATGAAATAATTCTTCACCCAAAGCTCAACATGTTTGCCAACTTTTTGACCTCTTTTATTTACATTTTCCATCTCCTTATCATTAATTTTAAAAATAAAAACATTAATAGAATTTTTTTTTAACAAGAGACTTAGAGTTTGTCCCCTCACCAACTTCAAATCAAAAAACAAGGAGGAAAATGACAATTAGATGGAAAAGAAACAACATAGGTAAAAGAATAAAACAATCAAATATTGGTATAAAATAAATAATTTCATGGTTGGGATCACAACATAATCAATCAAATGAACATGGACATCATAAAAATCAAAATTAATAAGGCTCGGAGAAATATAAAGGCTAAAAAAATGCTCAAACAAATTGAGATATGTTTTACAAGGATGCATATCAGTAGAATTAAAAGGACACTTATAAGTTTAAGAAATTAATATTTTGAATTCATGAGTCCTACCAACATAATGTACATCAATTTCAAACGCATCAATGGACCACAAAAAATCAGTATCCTTAAAAGAAGAACCAAAAAAATCAATATTAGTAAATTGATAGGGCATACTATTTGATATAAGCATAACCTCTTTCAAATTTTCAAAAACAACATTTGTAGAACCAAGAATACAATTTTGTTTCATAGCTCCTACATCACTAGCAGTAGACATTGCAAAAAACACAATTGACACAAGAAAACAAGACAAATAAATAAAAGAAGGGAAATTTTTTTCAAAAAATTAAGAACAAGAGTTTTATAGTTGTAACCACACAAAGAAGAAGGTGAAGCATTCGTCCTTTGTGCACATAGGAAAAACTATGTTGGAAGTTGAAGATGTGAAACAAAAGGACATTGCTAATGTTTGTGTGGTTGTAATCACAAAACAAAAAAACTCATAAACATCACACAAAGAAACAATTTAGAAAAATGCAAACACATAGGTGATAAATAAAAGATTAATAAAAGGTCAAAAAAAGAAACAATTATGAGGCATGAATAGTGGTGATGTAGGAATAACTATAATGTAAAAACAATTGCAATGCAAGAGCAACCATCGAAATATTACAATTTGAACTAAAAATATAGTAACATGCAACATTAATGTAACAAATGAAGCAAACAAATGAACATTAAACTCAAAAGAAAAACACAAATGAAAAGCAAAAGGAAAAAAAAGAAGTAGACGACACACTAGATGACCCAAAAGTAAAATAAAATGTTAGTTCAACATTGAGATTCAATAAGAGTTGCAAGACTATGACATAGCAATGGATTAACATGCATAACACTAAAACACAACAATAGGCATAATATTAGAACATAAAAATAGATGTAACACTGAGATGCAATAACAAGTTTAACATTGAAACACAACAACATGCAGATCACCAAGATGTAGGAAGATGTGTAGGCACTAATGTAGAAAGAGATGTAACATTGAAATGTACTTAAAGAAAATGCAACATAAGAAAACGGAGCAATAATGCACAAAACAAAAGAGAAGCAAGCGAATGGGGGTGCCAACAATAAGGTGTAAAAAAGGAAACACAACAACAACAATGTGCAAAGTGAAAAAGCAACAAACGAATGAACGTGTCATATTCAAAACCAAGAAGTGTGATAAACACAACACCCATAATGATGACCAATGTTGAAATATGTTGGCACAAAAGCGTGGAATGTTGTGCAAACCTCCTAGGATTTGTTTTGAAAAAAAGTTGTAAAAAAAACAATAAGGGGAAAAAATCACAAAACTTTATATAGGGGAAGGATGGATCTATGAATAGACTCTTCTAGATTTGAGATCTCGACTTGAGGGTCAAGCATGAGGTTGAAGGTACAACTCAAAAATCCAAAAGGGGTCTATTCATAGGCCTTTTTCCTGTACTTAATTAACACTAGTGTGGCATGTGCTGTTGGCCCCAAGTGTTACCACGTCCTCAACTGATTTTTCCTTTTCCCAAACCTGGTTTTTTGGAATTTATTTTGAATTTTCAACCGCAAAAATCATTTAAAAATCAATATTTCCCACATTCTGAATCCAAATATTACCAAATAAATTCCACTAAATCCCGCTCATCAAGATCTTTCCAACAGCATCAAAGGCACATTCCAATTCCTCCAACATTTTCAGGTATGATTTAATTTAATTTTGAGTGAAGAAATCATTCAATATTCAAGAACTTTTGCACCGCAAGTCCAAACGCCATGAAACCAAGCCCATGCACTCCACCTAGTGGAGGGTGTCTTTGGCTTTCCAAAGACACCAAGAACACAATCTAAAACATCCCAGTTTGGTGGATCTCATAACTACAAAACAAAACAAACTACCTTCCTTCATAGATAGATTAAATGGCTATTGTCCTATTTAGGCTATAGTAGTTTTACAAAAGTGTTGCTACAAGTGGCGATGTAGGAATGCTTAGGTCTAGTTAATTTAATTATTTTTATTCCAAATAAAGAAATCACGTTCACACTTGGGGGAGTTTCAAACAAGAGCGGTGTTCACGAAACCCTAATTCTGCCCGCGGGGGCCGAATTGCTGCTGTCGTCCGTTAGAACTTCAGTCGCTTGCAGCAGCAGCAGCAGAGCCATTGCGCAACGCTTTCCGGGCCGTTTTTGGGGTCGCCGAGACGACGATTTGCCGCCCAAGGCAGCCTGCATTTCACGCACATCATTAGGTCTAGAACTCTAGAAGCTACGCATTCAAATTTTGCGGTTTCTTGATCGGTAGTTTTGCTAGAAAGTTTAGAGGATTTGAGGGACCAAAAGAAAGCCGGAGAAATGAGTCGCAGAGCAGGAGGACGCCTTTTGAATTTTTCTCTGGAGAATTCTAGTCGTGGTCGTGGTCGTGCTGGTGATGGCGGCGGCGGCGGCGGTGTTGAGGAGAGACGGTAACAAAAAGGAAGAAGTGTAGTTTCTGGTTGTTGCAGAATTGATGGCTTCATCATCGGGTTTGGTTCGAGCATGAGAAGGGAAGAAGAAGAAGAAGAAGAAGAAGAAGAAGAAGAAGAAGAAGAAGAAGAAATGATGCACAATCGAGAACTGGAAGGAAAATGCTGAGTTGATTTGAGAGAAGGAGAGTAATAGTAATTTGCTGTGGAGAGAGATTTTCGCAAAGTTCGGGGAAGTTTTTTTTTTGGGTCCTGAGGTTGTGAAGAAAGGAGGACAGGGGGGAAGGGAAATCATGGCTTTTGAAGACGCTTTAGTAAGTAGTATGCATGATCAAGCATTGCGGCAGCGGTTGCTGCAAATGATCATGAACACGCACTTGCCAGATGACAAGCAGCTTCCCAGAGCGCCTGCGCAGTTGTCGCTGGCTGTTGCATCCATACGACAACACCATTTGCTTTGTGAGAGCTTGCCTGTTGCAGGCGGAGCGGGAGCAGCGGGGTCAGCAGGGGGACATTTCCTGCAAGGGGGGAATAAGAAAGCCTCGGATGCCAGTAAAGCGGCAATCGATGCTTGGATGGAGCGCCTTCTTAACCTTCTCTCCAGCACTGTGGTACATAACCCTATGCATCATCATCATCATCATCTTCTTCTTCTTCATGATCTTCATCATCGTCATCACTGCTTAATCCTGCAGAGTCTGTTTCTAGCATTTGGTGTGTGATTTCATTGGGTTGGATCGTACACATTCAAAATCCGCTGCCGAAGAATACATGTTCTGTTTCATTTGTTTGATGAAGGTGGCTAGCTTTGCATTGCACTTCTTTTAGAACTTTATCATAAATTTCAGTTTTTTACAATTTCTGTTTCAGGCAGAGAATCGGTGGGCGGGAGTGTGTTTGCTGGGTGTAACATGCCAAGAATGCACACGCCAGCGATTCTTGGAGTCTTACAGTTTGTGGTTTTCCAAGCTCCTTCTGCCACTCAAGGTAAAAGCATTTGATCTACCGTACTCTCTTTGCTAATCTCCTGGATAATGCCATAATCATTCTTTTATCTATACTTTAACATGCAATGGATTTGGTGGGGATGTGAATTGTGTGTTTGCAAATGCTCAAATTGAACAATGCTGGTGGGTTGGGTGCTTGGTGTCTGCAGCAACCAACAGATCCCATATTTGTGAGGGCAACTGCTTGTGCTTCCCTTACTGATCTCCTTGTCAGGTAAGCAATTCTCATTTATCCAATCCTGACAGTATTTTCAAGGGGTGATCAAACCTAGCAGTTATTCTGCATGTGTTGAAGACACCCATGATTCTATTTTATTCACATGCGAGAACTGAAGCCTAATTTTTGGTCTTGTCAGTATTGTGGTTGTAATCATGAACAATGATGAAAGTAACACCTTTTCAAAGCTTTTCCTTTGGTGGGTTAACCTACAATGTTTGGCTTGCAGACTTGGGGGTCTAATAGAGTATGTTGGGGTGCGGCGTGATGGTGCGAATCTGATAAGCAAGCTTGTGCAGCCCCTTCTACAAATCCTTGGGGACAAAGACTCAAGTGGCATATGGGTTCGCACCTAGCAGAATTTTTGGTTTTAAACAGTCTGATGACAGGGCAGTGTTCACATGAAAGGGTGATCTGATTGGTTTTTGGTGAAATTTTGTTGATGTGCAGAATGAAGCTATGGACCTGCTTTGTGTTTTGCTACGCTACTTCCCAGCCTGTCTTCGCCAGCAATCTGGCAATGTGAGTTACCTCCTTTCTAAAACTTACCTCAGTGTTTACCCTGCCATAGCCAGTTGTATGCTTGGGAATGAAATCCTTTTCTTTCCACTCTTTCAACTCTGTTGTTATTGGGTACATCTGTAGGCAGCTAAGAGAAAGCAGCGAGAATGTCTATCTTGCACCCAGGGAGCATTGACCGTGTTGTTAAGCAACTAGTAGTGGAAAATGCATCGCAGGTGGAGACATTGCTTGTAGCACGGATGATGGATGCAGAGTGCCATGCATCTCTTTCACAGGTATTTCATTGGTCACTCCTGTTGCTTATTGTGTACCGACAGTAGCAATTTTCTAGGTTTGTACAGTGCTGGCAACTTTTTGCCATTGTCTTGGGCATCCATAGCTGGAAGACATGATAATAAAGGTATTTTTTCCATAAAGGTTACCTAGGGGGAATATGCCTTATTTACAGGATGAAACACCTGGAGATGATATGGTATTAAGTGCCTTGGGTGTACCTTCTCAAATGAATAGCTTTAGAATATGTTTTCTGAGTTAATAGAGGGTCTCCAAATTTTGTAAGGTTATTGGTCTTGATGCAGAAATGTGCAAAGGCTCTCTCACTTCTTCCCAAGGCACATGGAGATGCTGGCACTTGGAGTGCCTTGTTGCGCCGTATTCTCATTGCAATAAATGCCGAGCTTGATTTTGCATTTTTGGGCATGGAAGATGGTGTGTTCAACTTCCTTTATGGATGCCTGCAGAGTGCATCTTCTGTTGTCCCCTGTCTTGGCAGCACTATCCTCCATTCAAGCATCTTTTTGGAAACCATAATTTGAAGTAGTGTGTGTTTTCTATTTGTTCAGGAAGACCTCATGTACAGCTCACTCAACAAAAAGTATCACAGTATTCCAGCCTTGTGAGACAGAGAAGCTTCCTGATGACAATTACATAGGCATTTTGTGTTGCAGCTGGGACAGCGGAGGATGCAGTGGCAGCCTTGTTGCCAAAGGGGCAGGATCCACCTTGGCCACTGGGGGGTCGAACTGTGCCAGCTCATGCGTCCATCCAATCCAGCAAGATTTTGTGGCAGCAGTTTATCCTGTTTGTGTCCTCTCTTCTGCAATGCTGCTACAACTTGCTGACTAGCCCATTCCCTGTACCCGTAAGCTATTCCCTGAACTCCACTATTTTCTTAAAATTCCATGTGCTTATGACAACATTTGGATTTTGTAATGGTTAGAAGATGTAGTAAACAAAGTGTTGCCTCCTACAGTCAAGGTGGTTGTTTGTGGTCATGTAGGTACCAGCTCCAGTTGGGCCATTGCTGGCTCTTTGCATGCGGATACTTCGAGTGGGGGATTCTCAAGTGTCTGCAGCATCACCACTGGGACCTAATGTGATGACTGCACATCAAGCCTCTCTTTGCTCTGAGCTTCCAGTGTTGCATCTCAGTGCTCTTAACCTTCTAGCTGCAACCTTGCGTGGTGTGCGCAGGTACTCTTATCTCCTCTGTTGAATTTTTGGAAGAGGACTGTAGCTTTAATCTGTTGAATACATGGGATGCTCGAAGAATTTGTTAGGAAATTGCTCCTGGCATCTGAGCAAGTAGAACTTGCATGCTGTTTATCAATTTCTTGTTAAGAACATTGTTCTGAGCTCAAGATAATTGTGGGGGGGGTGACTGAATATAGCCAGTTGCTACCACGAGCTGCAGACCTGGTGCGCTTTGTAACTGACTACTTTCGTCGCTGTGGAGGGCTTGCTCCAATTCTCCGTATCAAGCTATATTCCATCACTCGTCATCTTTTTGTTGCAATGGGTGCAGGTTTGTTGGCAGGATCCTTGCAATCTCTGTCCACATCTCTTTCCAGTGTCTTGTCTGCATTAGATTTAGTTTGACTCAATTTTTTGATGATACATTATATTTGGCAGTCAAAGCCTCTGCAATGGTATTGTGTATTCTAACCAAGGTTTTCAGTGTGCAAAAACAGGAATGGCATCAGCACTGGCACCAGCTGTTGTTGGGAATGCTCTTTCAGATTTGAAAGGAACTACATCAGGGGCCAATATATTGTCACCAAAGTTTTCTCGTGGTCCTCACATAAGCACTCCTGTTTGGGTGCCGGGTTCTTGGGCTGGTTCCCAATCAAGTAACCACCGGAAGCGTAAGGAAGCTGGTGGCATGCCAGCTAGTGAACATCCAGGAAATGGAATGGCAGAAGCTGCATCGAGTTGTGAAGGGTCAGCATCTGCTGCAGTCCAAATTGCAGCTCTTCAAGCTCTAGAAGCACTTCTAACCTCTGTAAGTAATGGCATCAAATCTAGCAGCTTTGACCATACTGGAGGCATCTATCTAGATCTGGAGAATGGAGTGAGTACGGTGATTGTTGCTTCAGTACTATCCATGGTGCTGAATTTTGGCGGTAATGGCCCTGAAACTAATCCACCTGGGTTTGAGCTTACATCTGAGGTACACTGGCAAGGGAAACACTACAGTAGTCAAAGAATCATGCAAGAGACTAAGAGAGTAATGTTGTTCATTGCTGAAGGGTGGAGCTTTACTTCCAGACCGCTGGAGAACAGAGGTGGATGCAGTTTTAGCCAGTGTGGCTATGGCAGCTGCAACTGGCACCATCTCTGCCAGTACTTCTTTTGAAGAAGACTGTGGTTACCCAGAAGCTCTGTCTGGAGAATTTCAGGTGGCAGCTTATCAGGCATTGCTAGCATCTCTCCTCTCCCCATGTTGTCACCGACCCCCCTTCTTGGCCCAGGGCCTTTCCATCTTCCGTAATGGTAAGTGCCTGCTTGGAAGCCCTAAATTCATGTTATTTGCCTTTCCTCCTCCTGTGTTGCTTCTTTATGCTGAGAGCTCACTTCACCAAAATCAACTGTGCTAGTTACACATGTTCAGAAGTGTGGTGATTTTGCTTAGTTCTGGGATCATAATATATTTGGTGGTGGTCGAGTAAGCTTCAGCAGAGTGAGTTATATCACTGAAAGTGTGTTCGCAACCTTCACCCCCCTTAATCAAAATCTTGGTGGTTCTTGGCAGGTCGACAAGAAGCAGGAACACAGGTAGCAGCAGTGTGTGCACATGCTCTCCTGGCTCTTGAACCTCTCATCCATCCCCGTTGCTTACCACCAGCAGGTACTCCTGCAGCCATGGCAGCAGCGATGGCCACTGGCAGAGCAACAACAAGCAGCACTCTCCTTTCTCATTTGCAGAGACCCAATAAACCCACTAGTGGAGCTAATCCCCTTGCTCCTCGAACAGCTGTTACAGGTGTGAAGGTCGGAATCCCTTCCGCACCACCAGTGAAGGTTGGGCAGCTGCCAATGGACCCGTGGGCTGAGGTTGACACATGGCTTGGATATGGTGAAGATTTTGGTGAGGATGATGGTTTATTCTACTCAGAGAATGATAGTATCCTTGTAGAGGATGGAGGTCATGTTGGATCACTGACATTAGAGAAGGACTACAGCGACCAAAATGCAGGTCTCGGGTCATCTCCGCCATACACTTGTGTTGTTCCTTCTCCTGTTGACTCGTCTCCAAAGAGGGACATGTTGCAGGATTTTATTATGCCTTCAATTGTAAGAAATGAGAGAGAGGCTAGGCCTGTGATAGCCCCACTCGACGACCCATCAGCAATACTTGGAGTACAGAAGGATCTCATGCAGAGCGAGAGGGACACAGAAATGTGTCTTGATATGGAAGAAAAAGCCTTGACAAGTTCAGGTTTTGATGTAAGCATTTCTACTTATTTACCAGCAACTGGTGATGCATTCAGTTTCTCACATGCAGCAGCAGCAGATATGGGGTCAGATTCTGATTCAGACGGGCCCCTCCCTCCTATCATTGAAGGTGATCCAGAACCAGACTCAGATTGAAGCTTGATGAAGTGCCACTTTTAGTTCAAATTAGCATGAGTCTTATCCCGGCGGCTTTTGCTTGAAGACATTCACAGAAAGAGAGGAGTAGTCTTACTTAGTAGTGTTTTCCTTGGTCTACCCGCAACAGCCAAAACAACTTGATGCAACAGTGCTGGAACAGTGATGTTGGTGTAATTTGGCAAACCTTTTGAGGATTCTTTTAGTCTTTGCTGTTACCACACTGTCTAAAGGTTTGTTCTCTTTGATAATGTTATGGCTACTGATATAGCTAGCTCACACAGTTGCTTTTGATTTTTTGGGAACTATGAAAACAAATTTATAGTGCTGTAATTTGAACTTGTTCATGAATGTTTTGTCATCATGACCTGTTCTTGACTGGTCATCAGAAGTACCTTGCTTTGGTCTGTGAACTACACAAAACCTCAATACAAGTCAGGAAGTTGTAACAGCACATACACCTAGAGAAGCAGTAAAATAGCCAATACATGGTATGTGGGATGAGTACATGAGGTGAGATTCTCCAGCGGTGCTCAGTATGTGATCCAGCACAGTGCGAAAAATGGTGAAAATATGCCAGTTTGGCTCATGAAATTGGTCTTGGCTCAGCTCAGTATAATTGCACAGGTTGCGGTGGCAAAGTGAAATAAAAATAGTCTGACTGTGGTTCAGTGCTTCTGATTGGTCCATCATAATGATTGGTCCACGTGTTTTGCTATTAGTGATACACCACCTATTTGCTGTTCCTGTTTCAAATCTTTTGAGTCAAGTTACAAAAAAAGGGAACAAAAAAAGTAAACAACTAAACTCGGATGTGAAAATTATTTTTGCAAAGTCGCATACTGAGCACTGCTGGAGATGCTCTATGATGCCCAAATATGGGGTGTGGGTGAAGATGCTCTTAAGACAGGTAGCTTGAACTTCTCCATGTTTTGATGGGACCAGATGAGAACCAAATGAGGTTCTCAATTGTTCTTGCCCAACAGGACATCTCAATGAATGATCCAAACTCTTATCTTCCAGAAGGATGAGAAACAAGCAACTAGCATCCTAAAAAGAGTTCACTTGGAGCAATATATCTCCACAAACAAGCCTGCCTGCTACAGGGTTAAAATTCCAGGCAGGTGCTTTGACCAGCAATTATGCCTAATCAGAGAGTTTCACCTGGGAGCAATATATTCTCAGGTAGTTGTTATCTGGCATTATCCTCATCAGAACAAGCCTACCCACTACAGTCTTTGATATTGCAATTGCTCCCACAGAGGATTGGGGGACAACCATCTTAGCCCTCTAATCTGGCACCATTGTCCAAGTCTCAGATGCATTCAGCTACTCTAGGATCTGGTTTGGAATAAAGAAATTATCAAAGAGCTACACTATTTGAGCTGCAGTGTTGAGCTTCTCTGCCAATGTGAGTTGTGTGCGTGTCAAATTTGCCAGATACAGCACCAACAACACATCCTGCATTGTTTCACATGACACCACATGAAAGTGAAATCCCAATCAGACATCCCATCTTGTCACTGCCCCGTACCATATTACCCCTAGCCGCCCTTTTTCAACCAGTACTCAAGCATTGCTTGCAATCTCTGCTAGAGAATGACATTCTTCTTGCAGTTTCTGGATATGTGTTCCACAGACCAGATTGGCTGAAACAAAGCATGCATACAGCTTCTTTCAACCAAGTGGACCTGATTTATTTGGAATAAACCTAAAGCTTTCAACGTGATCAGATGATACAATTGGATAATTGGAATTGAAAACCAATGAAATCAGTTAGCAGAGAACTGTAAAATGACAGAGGCAGAGGAGAAATATTGTTCAAACTCTATGATTTACAACGCAGGTAAGAAGTGTACCTGTACACTGTCATTGAAGAGTTTGTCAAATGCATCAGAATTCACCCTGGGCACTGATGCAATTGTGTCAGCCAAATACCTTCCAATTGCATTGTCTGGTGGCAACTGGCCCTCCTGCACACACAATAAACAATCCATTAGACCAGTCTCAACACAAGGAGTTCACTTGTTGGGAAACTTCCAGGCATAGCTTCATTACTGACCTGAGATTGATGCAAATTCAAAAATCCTGATTTGATCTAGTACAAATTAGGAGGTGAAGATCATTGTCCGTGTATTTGGTCATTTTGAGCCATTTTGAAATATGAGCCACATAGACTCTATGGTTCAACAAAAATGCTTGCTTTGGAGGTTGGGTGACAGAAGAACCTAATTCCAACAGTTGATCAAGGGAGTGAAAATCTGCCACCTTTACTGAAGACATCTCCCTATAGGATGGTGTACAACTTCAGGGTTAATGCACCACTTAACAGCCCATCCCTTCAGAAACTGGACAAAGAATTGAGTCAGCAGAGTGCTATGACTTCAGGTTGGACAAGGCAGAAAGAATGTGAGGTGAGATCATCTTCTCTTCAGGACTTACAATCACATTGTCAACATATCTGGAAATGGTGTCAATCATGTCTTGCAGCCTCTCTATTGTTCCCTCCAGTCCTTCCAAATCACTTGGCAGCTTGTCCACAACTGTTTTCTTCAGCACATCAACTGACATTGCCAAGCTCCCATGCTTCAGTAATGTGTCCACCAACAATGAACTAAACAAGAACCAAAAGAACCAGATGTTTGACTGACCTCTTAACAATCTGCACTAGACTAGTGACTATCATTGCTCTGTATTTGCACATCTTCCAGTCACACAGGTTTCATTCTAACAACTATCCCTCCCCTAGGAAGTAGCCACACCTCAACAATTCTTGGCCTAGTCAAGCAATTTCAAATAACCGCCTGCTCAGTAAAACCCTTTGAAATGAGGTTGCTAGCAATTACAGTTTATGAGACTCAAATAGTCTGATGCATGTCTGTGAGTGAAATTGTGAACAGGAGAAAGAAAACATACATCCTAATCGTTCCGCCTCAACCAAGCGCAAGTCAAGCTGAATCTCATGAAACTGAGCTGCAAGGGGTCGATCTCCAAGAGTAAGAGGGGTGGAGACATAAGCCTTGATATTGGCTTGGTCATCTGTGAAGGCTGTGTCTACGGTCAAATGAATTGGATTTGCGACTTCTCTGCCATAGAAGTCTTGGATCAGTGCATCACTTGCACTCACACCAGACCCTGTTGAGTACCTGCAGACTCATAATACCCCCTGAAATTGTCAAATCTTGTTGCAAATTTCAGTGGGTTCAGAGGAGTAACAGACCCTAGCACAAACCAATAATTCGGGAAAGGTCTGAACCCTTAGGAAAACAGAGATCCCACATGAGTTAACAACAGCAGGTCATCAGCCTTATTTGAAAAGGAAATCATGAATGCAATCACAAGTCAAGCAAAACCAAAACTTCTAATCCTACCATTCATCAGCTGCTCACAGGATCTCTGAAGAGCCAAAAGGGAAGGGGTACCAGCCAATGATGACTTCTTTTGCATTGACGCGCTGATGCAGTTCAAACATGGTGCGATGGTAGTCAATGTCCACTGCCACCTGCACATTTTCCATTATAGTAAACAAACTTCAAACATGATCTCAGGAACAATTGGTCTGTATCATAGGCTACTGACCTTCAGGCATGACTCGGTGTCAACTATGCACATTGGAACTTGGGGCTGCAGGAGATGGTACTATGCATCACATTTAATCTTCTAAGTTCATATATACACCACAATGTAGTTCCTGAATGCAAACCTACCTTCTCTGCAAACCTTCCCAGAGAAATACATATAGAAAGAAAAAAGTTTGTAGATTCTGTGCAAAGACATCAAACCTAAAGGGATTGCAGAGAAGGTAGGTAATTTCATACATGCCAGAAGCAAAACACTGAAAACTGCATTTCCAAGAAAACTCAAGCCAGAGGAGAAACCGAGGAAACCTAACAAAATTTAGCCCTCGTGCGAAAAACCTTACGTGAGGAGCAGCATCAGCTGCTATTTAGAACTCAGGTGGATAGAGAAAGAGCGAACAAAGCATAAGACTACAAATATACCTGATCCAGGGATTCGTTGTGAGGTACAGCGTACGAGTTTCGTATCTCAACCGTGCCATCAACAGAAAACGAGCCCAATAGTGTGCCGATGACGCGCTCTTGTTGATCATTGCGTCGAATAAAAGAATCGCAGATGTTGAACAGCACAGTCGGGTGTAGCTTCCCCACTACCCCCGTTGGCCCCGAAGGCAAATGTAGCACTGTGCTCCCCATCGTCGCCATATCGGCCACAATACACACACACACACACACACACTCGCTCTCTCTCTCTCTCTCTCTCTCTCTCTCTCAAAAAGGAAATAACACTGCCCCTAATAGACCTATTTTGCACTAAAGGACTTCCCGAAAACCTAGTCCACTCAAATGGAACTGAAGAAGAAAGACAACAAGATTTTGATTCAGCGACAAAGGTCAAGGTATGGCTACAGACAACAATATGGCCATGACGCCAATCGAGAGGGACGACTGCCGAGCCTGTTTTAGGTTTGGAAATATTTCTAGGTTTGGAAAATGCAACTTTCGTCGACATCAACGTTCGTTCGTCACTATTCGTTTGGTGAGCACTTCAGACTTTTCACAACATGGGATGATAGGAGAAAGATTTCTTTAAGGAGAAAGACGTAAATGGATTTACTCCCGCATCACAGTAGGTAGGAGTCAGGTGTCGGGAATGATGAGAATTCTCGAGATTCCTTGGTGCCAATGATGGGAACTTTTTGGCACCTCTGAGGGAGGGAGGACTCAGCTGGATTGATGGTTTACAAATGATTTGGAACTTTTTGGGAGCTGTGGGTGCCCATGATAGGAACGTTTGCCTCTAATTTTGAGGCCTCTCATGTAGCCTCAAAATGATAATGGAATTTGTGAATTTTGTGTAGGGTAATAATAATGTCCAAGGATCCAGGCATTCACAAAATAAGGGCCCACCTCTATTCCAAGTGTGTGCCAATCCAAGGCTGTTGCACATTTGGGCCCACACGATACGGCCCTTCTTTGAATTCCATGGTACTTCACTACTGTCTGAGGGTCCTGTCTGAGGATCTTGACGGAAAAGGCCCTCAGACAGCCGCATTACCAGAATTCGGCACTGCCTAGACCCACCTGAGGCAGACGCCTTATTCTGATAGGACCCTCCAAGGGCTGTACTTCGATCTCTAAACGATCTACGTAAGTAGAAAAGGACATAATATGTAGCTTTTCATGTGCGAAAATGCGAAACTTACAAACGGTCTTCAAACCCACCTGAAGACCTGCCAGAAATTTTGTACCATGTTCTGATTGCACCATAAAATCTGTCTTCTTCCCTCTTTCGCATTCTCACCCTATTGTGAACAATTGTTCTTCGAAAGTTCGATTGAGAATCTAAACAATCAACTAGAAAACTCAAAACTGTGTGGGTGCCACATTTAATGGAAAGAAAGCATATTGAGTTAGGGTAGCTCTCCACTCATAGCTATTTTGTATGCTACCAAAAAGATCATGAAAACAACCAGCTTCCAAACAGGTATAGCATAGCAACCAAAAACCTAGCAAAACACCAAAAACAAGACTTCACAAAAACCCAGCCTTCACAGTGAAAGTATGTGAAAGTGAGTGCAAAGTATAAAGCCGTTTGTGGATTTAGTGTGCTTGACAATAATATACAATTTCACTTAAGGTGGTGACATCAGTCCTCAAAAATCTGAAGCTTATGAAAATCTCACCTTTGACACCAGAGTGAGTGACATCAGGATGCCTCTCAGATTTTCTTCTCCGCAAGAAAGAAAATTAGCCCAAACTTCGATGAAACTATTGTTTGATCTACCGCGGAAAACTGTACTACAATGACTGCATTTGGTGGTTTTTATCTCATTACAATTGCTATGTCCAGTTCCACATGGATGAAGTCAGTCACTGAATTTTCTCCTCAGTGCGGCTTTTCTCTTATCTACACAGAGAAAAGTGCACAAAAAGAGCAAAATGGTTGTGCAAAGCATAATCACTTATCAGTGAGGCGAGGAAGCTTGCTGTTTGCTCCAAGAGTGTAGAGCATGTCATAGATGTCAGCTTCTGCATTACTAAAAGTGACTAGAGCTTGAAACACGTATGGTAGACCTGTTCGTAAGCTGTTCAGAGTATATGCACGAGTGTCAATATGTGCCTTCCTCTCTGCCTCCTGCTCCAATTCAAGTTTCCTCTTAGATGCTTCCATGCGCATTCGACGCTCTATAACATCTGCTCGCTCAGTCATCCCCTCTCTGACAATCAGACTAAGATTGTCTTCATTACTGTCACTATCACTTGAAGAGGTTGCAGGAGACCGAGGAGGATGAGGAGGTAATGGTAAAGATGGTGGTTCTCTCGTAGAGGCACTGAAAAGAGCAGTTTCTCGCTTTTCTAACTCCCTTGCAAAAGTCTCCACCCGTTTCTTGATCTTGAGCTCCTCCCACTGCAACCGCAACATCTCACGAACAACTGCAGAAAACCCAGCTATTGCTTCCAAAGCAACACGATCTGGTAACTGATCCAATGATGCCTGCCATTGTTGACATAGATCATAAATTGGGCTAGCACCAACACTCTGTAATGGGGAGCCAGGAGAACAGGATGGTGATCGCAATCCTGTCCTGTCCATGTTGTCTGGAAACTGCATGAGGCTTATCCGCAACCATCCTGTCAAATTCTTCATGTAGTCTCTTTGAGTACTCACCACTTTCTCCAGTGTCATTGTCCACCTAGAGGACCCCTTGATGATTAGTACAAGTCATGAGGGAAAGTTGTTTGTTGCCCAAACAACATTCTGGAAAAAACATTGAAGACAATCTGACGTGGTGAACATGTGAGACTTGTATTTACATATTACAAAGGGATGAACACTAGGAAAATGAAAGATTCTTCCTACTTGTTCAGAGCAGCTTCCAATTGAATAGTGGAGTGGCGGTGAAAGCTGGTTGTTGGCTCAGAGGCAGCTGAGTTACCAAGCCTCTTCAGGTCTTCCACAGCTTTCATCTGAGCTTGGTGAGTTAAGGCCATATCCTTCCACATAGCCATCATCCTGTATAACCAGAAATTACAAAGCAAGTCCCGAGTCAGAACCAAAGTCAACCATGCTTTATCCGATCATACTAGCAGAGGACAAACACATTTCAGCAAAAGTGGGTACATTACAGGTAAGAGCTCCCTGACCCTTCAAGTAAATCCAAGAGATGTGGATAGAGCTCATCATCTCTCAGCTGCTGAATTTCAGTTGCAGCACCATCTACAGCTTGGATAGATACCACCATCTGTGTCTGTAGCGTCTTAATGTGTGCCTGTGTTTTGTCAATGGCTACTTGATCTTCCCCCTTGGCATCCTGGTTTCTGTATAATAAATACTTTTTCTCCAACTCAGCTCTCAGATGTTCTGCTCCCTGTTTCTCAAACAAAGAATTCAGAAACTACAAAAGTTAGTTGACTCTCCAGTATAAAATCTGCACCTTCAGCAGTGAATCAAATACTGCAACATCTTTATGACCCAAAAACATCACAATAACTCTGTGGAAATAATGAAAGAAATGTGAAATACACACACACACACACACACACATGTACAACTGCCATAACCATCTGCATACACATCCCTGGAGAGCTTCTGAAGACAAACCTTGACTTCCAGGTACAATTTCTTCTCCCAAGCATACAATCTCTCTAGTGTGGATGCATGACTGCCGGACATCCCACACCCCTCAGCCCAGGCAGTACTGCGGAAACTACCGAAGCTTCGCATGCTACTACCTATGCTGGCGGTCTCATCACTCAAATTGCTTGCATTGCTAGGATACCTCTGATGCCCAGGTGATCCAGATTTTCCTGACAGCTTCAGGAATGATATCCTTGCTGACTCTCCAACTCCTGCTCATTCCAGGAGTGATCAACAAAACTTAGAGAGGAAAAATAGAAAACATTTCTAGTAGAACAAAAAAGGTGAGAACACCCACAAGAGAAATATTAGGGTTGCAAACTGTTAATCACCACTCGACAACTCCACAAGGCTCCTCTCCTCACCTCGTAAGCTCTCCGAGAAGCTGGAGTGGTAGTGAACTTTCTTGGTCTCCAGTATGTGGGAAACCTTCTCAGCACTATCAGCAAGCTTCAAGAACAAGTCATCAACCTCCTTAAACACATCAAGCACATCTCGACCTCCAGTCTCCGGAACTACTATTGCCAGCTCCCTGTTCAATTTTACTGCACCTTTGAACAGATTCCTGTCAACAGTCCCCTTTGGTGCACTTGGCTCTGGCTCAAACTTTGTGATGGCTCCCACATTGTCCTTTATGTCCTCAGAATCAGAATCCTGTTGTAAATAAACAAGGCTTAAGCTACAAATAGACTCCCTCAAGTCAAGATAAGAGGCCAGCAAAAATCTTGCTTAAAAGGAAAACTTTGCAAGCCACTCTATCCAATGTAAGAGAGCATTATTACAATATTAAGCTCGCAAACCAATGGGTACTATTTTGATTGATATCTTGATTCCAGTTATTTCAACATCAACAAAACTGGATTCAAGATATCAACAGAACCAGAGAATTCTCATATCTCATGCTTACATCACTCACAACAGCAAACAAGGCAAGACCTCTCCACTCAGCAGTATCTAATACTTCTTATCCAGAGTCTGCTGCAGGAACACTAACCTGCCAAGACATTTGGGATTTCAGAATTGGGGAAATAGCTGATTGAGCTAAAATACCTTAGGAGCAGGTCCATCAGTATCTACATCTTCAAGGTCTGGTATGTCATCATCTTCTTGAACCTGAGCAAGCCTGTTGTCACATGTCCTCATGTGCTGAGAGTCCTCATCCTGTGAATTCTGTTTGGATAGCACAGTGTATTGATAGGAACCAGGGGCTGGACGGAAGGGGTCAAAGAAAAGGTCATGCCAACTGCTGTAGGCAATGGGTGGAGGTGGAGCCTGACCTTGATGGGATGGAGGAGCTTCAAATGAGTACTTCCAATCATCATCATACCCAATTGGAGTGATGAGAGGAGGAGGCGGGGATGAATTATCAACTACCCTGACTTCTTCTGATGACCCATCTGACCACAAAGTTCTGTTATTCAGCTGAGGAAACTCAAGACGTGGTGGTGAAGGAGGTGGTGGTGGTGGTGGGGGGGAAGGAGGCAGGGAGGGAGAGAGGAGATTAGGAGACATAGGGGGAGGAGGGGGAGGCTTAGGAAGAGGAGATGGAGGAAGAGCAAGGAGAGCTGTAGATGGAGAATCTGTAGAGTCTTTAGCTGCTGCTGGGTCCTTCACCTCCCCCTCTGCAAATTGCCTGAATGCAGCGCCCATGGCTTTGAGAGCAATGACATAATGAGCATGTGAAGCAGCAAAAGCATGTCTGGAATCCACTGCCTGCTTCATGAAACGCTTCCGTGCCTTGCATCTAGCCACTGCCTCGTCACTATCAATCTTAGAATTGTTGCACCCCATGTCTTGGGAACTGCCAAAAACCAGGTGATTTTATAGAACAGCCTCAAGGACTGCAACTTTCTGTGTGAATGAAGAAAACTCTCCAGTCTGCCTCTGCACTCTATAGATTCAGCTCCATTCTCCACGTTCTGGTCTCGTGGATGTCAGAAACAGAATTCAATGTTCTTGCTCCTGAGCTCCCTTGACTTGGGAACCTGAAATCAAAACCCGAACCGGTTAGTTGCTGTGGCATCAGCGAGAGAAATAAGGAATTGAAGAATACTAACGAGCTTCAAATACAGAGCAAATGCATAATTTAGTTATCATGTTGCTGCAAGCATTGAAAAGTCATCATCTTCCCCATGGAACCAACAGATTTTCATCTCCTGGTAGCGAATTATGGAGTAATGAGCATCAAATAAGCTGATTGAACATCAAGCCGTAATTTTCCTGCACGCGATAAGGTCCATCTATGGGCTTCTGATCGATTTCGCCTAGTCTCAAGCAAATGGTAAGGGATATTCTCTATGGACAGGGAGACGGCTATACACTGGAGTTGCTGCCTTTCAATCCGAAAGCACTTCTCAATGGCTGTGTCGATGATATCCAGTTTTCGTAACATTTCAACAAATTCGAAGGAGACTTCCGGATACTCATAGAAAAGAGCTTCCCGGCAGTCATGCACACTCTAGGTCCATCCAGCAAACGAAACAGGCCGCGCTTGAATCAAGAAATATTGTCGGCATTCTATTTTCAAAGCTAGATACAACTATTGCAAAGCAAATTCCAACACTGCATCGTAGGACACATATTACTGCTTAGTTCCAAGCACTTCCCACACAACTGCGAAAGAAACACGATACACTACTATCCTTGGTAATGATTGCGCAGGAACTGAGCAGACAAAAAGCTAACGAAGGGCCGTAACATTTTCCCGGAGTGGACATGGTCGCCACTGATCATAACGACAACACACACGAGGAACATGGATGCTACGGGCCGCGAAATCGGAAGCTCCAAACCATAACTAGAAAAATCGATCGAATACCGACGAGTAAAACGGAGAAAAAAAAACTTCAAAAAACTATCGGAGACATGCTTCAGCCTCCAACAAGCAAACTCCAAACCGAACTTCAACAACACAGGGGCATTGAACAGCGCTAATTTCCAGTCAAAATGAATGCATCGGGATGACATTATTGATATACAAAGCTTACCTTTAGATGCAGCATCACAGCAGCAACTCCTTACGCACAAGTTTGCTCTTCGAGCTCCTCCACAGGTACTGCTGTTCTGGCATGAAACTTGCGCACTCCAGTCCACAGTCACTCTCGGAGAGAGACAACCGCAAACACTGTTACGCTCACAGGTTGCCTTGTCGACGCGAAGCGACAATAAAAAAACACAACAATCGCGGCAAAAGCGCCAAACTGCAAAACTTCAAATCATACTGCGACACAGAGGAACACAGAAAAAAACAAAGGAAATTGCACCAAGCTCTAACCATGGTTAAAGCTCCAACCATCAGGGTTATTACTAATCATGGTTAGGAGCACAGACTAACCACTGGTGACCGTGGTTATTAGAACTGACCGTGGTTACATTTTTAAACGAATTAACTCCCGAAGCGGCGGCACATTCACCCAAGCTCGAGAGGCCAAAAAAATCCGAGTAAAAACTGAGAGGACGTCACCTCGAAATGTTCACCTCCAAATTCTTTTTTCACCAATAAAAAATCGACACGTAAGCAATCTGGACCAGCTCATCCCTTCCCAGTGGTTGATATTTTTTTTTAAACCTTTCGATCCAATTCCAGGTGACGTCATCTCGAATTTGGACGTACACTGGGGTACCACGAACAGACGATTCTATGGCAGAGAGATCCGCAGTTAAAGCGTGCGTAATTAATCTACTTGTTTAGTTTCTTTACTTAACTCAACTTACATTTTACGCGTCATTTGGAGTTAATTAACTACTAATTACCTGATTAACGTACAAAATTGAAAAACGTCAATGAAAAGAAGCATAAATAGCCTAAATCCTTTAATTAATTAATTAATTAGGAACTTTGCCTAAGCTTGGAAAGCTTAATTAGCCTAAATCCTTTTATTAATTAGGAAGTTTGCCTTAAAAGGTTGGAACTTGGCTGGCGGGGGCGCAACAGCTCTAAATTTAACCCCCAGTTATGCCGGCGGTGCCCCTATTATTACAGTCATTACCGTTAAGAGTACTTGGATTTAGGTTGGTTCTTTTTTTTTTTTTTTAGTTGTGGGAATTTGGCCAATTTAGGCCTAGTTGTGGTATCCATTTGGGTGTTTTGGATTATTTGAATTCTGCTATATTAATACTGTAGAGTATCAAGTATCAATATTGCTATGTCAAATTATAGAGTAAAAATTACTGAAAATTCAAATTGAAAATTACTAGGTAGTATATAGTTGGGTAAAAGAAGAGATAGTATGTTTTCTAAAGTCTTAACCTGGGGCTTGTTTCAATCAATCTTGTGATATCAAAATTTGGTGATTTTTTTCCTCAAGAGTAATCAAAATTTACACTAAAAGGAAAAAAAAGAAAAATCGAAATTTTCCCTATTGTTTTGTCAAGAAAAAATCACAAAGTTTGTTGGGCTCGTAATGAAATTTCTTTAGGGGGGGGGTGGGGAGGGGGCCTGAAAATGTCTTCCAATGTACTTATGTGTTTTCGGGTTTTTCAAACCAAAGGAAAAATTATAACCATTAGCAACATGAAAGATGTTAAACAAGCCATGGGTCTTGAATGCTTTGAGTGAATGCTCTCACAATAGCTTTCATTTTTCTCCAATGCCTTTGTTGTTGATCGATTGCATGAGTTAAATACAATTTCTACAAGTGTTTCTATAACACTTGATCTAGGTGCATGCATTGCCCAATTCGAAGGTCTTGCATTGCTTGTAATTTTCTTGTAGAAATTACATGTTATTAGTTTGGTTGTAGAAGTTACATGTAAAAGAAATTATCTTTACTTGGCAAACTTGGGAAGATCACTTTTTAGTCCTTTTCTGAAGTTGCCAAGTGCACATTTTTGTTTGAATGTTGGTGCCTAAATGGAAATGTCTTTTTCCCTTTTCATTATTACATTCATTAGGTTGTTCAAAATTTTCAACATCTTGCATCTCCCAAACAATCATAGTTCCCCCTTCTTATCTAATAGATAATAACTCCTTGCTCACATGTCTTTTCTACCTTTCTTACAAACATTATTCCTTCATATGATTTTAACTATGTTTAGTGACATTCTACAAAAGATTTAACTCTTCTTTGTGGTCCTTATAATTGAAAAGGTATGCATTGTTTAATAGTAACCCTTATAACATGTACATACTATTATTTTTTTTTGTTTTCATGTTTTTTTTTGCTTTCTTGTCTTTTGTAACCTAGAACTCATTTGAAACGAAAGATTCAATTGAATTACGATCATAGGTTTTCCCTTGTAACATGCATGCCCACGAATTGTTCCCATTTTATGCTAACAACGTCTTTGTGGTACTTCTACAAATCAATTAAAAAACATTATGTAACCTACAATTCATCTCAACAAGGTATTCATTATAAGCAACCTCAACCCTATCCTCTTTAAACGAGCCCACAAATTGTGTTTAATTTTTTATCTTGCCTAAATTGCCCTATTATATCAACTCAATCTTAGTTGAAAAATGATTTAATAAATGATTTTAATTCCAAGTAGTTCATGTCCATGCCTTGTAACAAGCCCCCTCTTACAATATTCTACCTTGTGAGTCATTTGATGGAACTTGTTTGATGGTGTTGTAACTAGGTCCACTTGTTGTGATAATACAATTATCCCAATTCATGTAACATCTCACAACATGTCTTAAAACATGTCCTTACTCGTGAATTGTTCTTATACCTTAGTTAATTGATGTAACTTGTTTTGTTCTCTCATGTAACCACTCCCACTTGCCTTGATGTGGTCACCCCAATTTTTTCATGTGACATCTAACAACCTTACAATGTTATCCCTGTAGATCCATTGAACCGCAATTTTTAACCTACAACTCATCATAACAAGGTATTCAATCTATGTATAGAATCCTAGGTGTAACATGGATTACTATATGTATGGGGAAACTTGTTCAATGATGTTGTAACTAGTCCCATTTACCTTGATAATATGGTAATCCCAATTTCCTATAACATCGGTATGTAACTTTTAATTCCATGTGATTCCTCCCATCTTGTGAATCATTTGATGGAACTTGTTTGATGGTGTTGTAACTAGGTCCACTTGCCATGATAATATAATGATCCCAATTTCATGTAACATTTCACAACATGTGTTGGAACATGTCATTTTTCTTGAATTGTTCCTATACCTTGTTAGTTAGGGTATGTAACTTGTTTTGCCTTCTCCTATAACCACTCCCATTTGCCTTGATGTGGTCACCCCAACTTTTTCATGTGACATCTAACAACCTTACAGTGTTGTCCTTGCAGGTTCATTGAGCCATAGTTTGTAACTTGCAACTCATTTCAACAAATTATTCAATTTATCCTCTATAACATGCCCACAATCTATGTATAGAATCCTAGGTGTAACATGGATTACTTGATGTCTAAGGAAAGTTGTTTGATGTTGTTGTAACTAGTCCCATTTACCTTGATAATATGGTAATCCCAATTTGTTATAACATCTTATAATGTTTCCTAACTTGTGAAGGCTTCTTGTAACATGTTAGTTTTATATTATTATGTTAGTTTGTCATGTACATATATAGTGTATCCTTGCCTTGGTTACAATGGTATGTAGTTTTTGATTCCATAATTTTTTTTTCTATATGCATACTTAGTGATATCTTATAACATGTACATGTATTTGTTGTAACATTCCAATTGTCTTATTATAATGTTTAAGTATGGGTTGTAACCTATTGATATCATGTTATTATCTCAATGTATATTTTATATTTTCAGTCCATGTTTAGTTATTACTATGCATTTCACTTTTCCATGTTTTATATATGTCACGAGTAATTGCTAGAAAATAATTTTATTCTGGACCTTTCATGTATAAAAGTTGAAAGACAAGTTCCACTCATTTAGTATATTCCTCTTACATATGCTTTTGTTGTTTGTTTGTGTTATATTAATGTGATGCATTTATGATGTAACTCCTTCACATGAAGTCGTAGCTAAGTTTTCTTTTTAAAATAGTTCTTATTATGCAACATTTTAATTGGCAACTTGGTTTAGATATGCATATTTACTTTAACCCATTGCATTGTAACATGTTTACAATTATTTTAGTGGGAAAACACTAATCATTGGGATGTTATGGAACCCTAAATCTATCAATTAGTTTCCCTAAACCCTATACTACAACAAAACCTTTGGTGAATTTAATATTTCCACAACTTTGTAAAGAAAATGTACATAGAACTTTGCATTTTGTTGGCTTATATTTTGATGTTGTTTGTATTGTTTCTTATAATAACAATGGGTATAGACTTTGTCTTTTGGAAGCTTCAATCAATTCCTAATGGTGTTGTGTTAGGTCAATATTGCAAGACATACTAAAATAATCTTTCACACTTAGAGTTTTTTGTGGCAGATATTTTATCAATTACAACCACCAAAAATATCAATGTGATAGTGTCAAAGCAGCATTTTGAAAACTTGTTAAAATATCATGTCAAAATGAATGTGGGGCAATTCGTAGAACAATGGGTGACCCTTAAGTTTTATCACAAATTACTTGAATAGACCCAAACTACTTGAGTTCTTTCACTATGGGAAGAGAAAAATTATCGTGACTTCCAGTGCATATGTGTGGGGGAGAATGGTTTAGTAAGCTAAGGTACTCTGACCATAGGATTAAAGGGTGTGAATTTGGTCCATTTCACCCAAGCACGAAGAATTGGATCCTTCTTCCAACTTTTCCTAACCTATGTAGTGCCCAAATGTTTAAGCTTATGAAACACACAATGGAAAGCAACAATGGTGTTGCCTTTCAAGCTAAGGATGTAATTAAAAATTGATCCAGAATAAGACCTAAATAAGAATGCGCCTAGAATGGAGGTCGTGTGGATGTTTGAATGTGCAAATTCAAAAGTCTTAAGGGGTTATTTCTAGAACTTGTCTATAGCAAAGACAATTGTAAACAACAAGCATTGACATTTGATCCAAAGGTGGTTGCATCAAACATTGGGTTGTAGTTAGAATCCACACAGGTTGTGACAAATCACCTACAAGTATCCAAAGGTGTCCTACCGAAAACAAAGCTCAAATTGAAACAATTAAAGGCAATTGGGTGACACAGAGATGCACAAGGCAAAAGCTTGGTTAGGTGTCTCAAAAGTGGCAATTGAAAAAATTCACAATATAACATTAGCAAAAAACAATTATAGTTTTAACACTTATGAAACCATAAATCCTATAATTATTCCCTATGTTTTTAATCATAAATATTAATAAGCCAACCTACGAATATCCTTAAACATGTGACTAATAAAAAAATCCATGCAAAAGATTAAAATTTTAAATGTGAAATGGATTCTCGAGGATAAAAATTTACAATAATCATGTCATTTAAAACTTATATATATATGGAAATTTTGAATGCACTTCATTAATAAATTATTCATTTGATGATGTTTTATTTTATTTTTTTAAATTTTGAGACTATTTTGACTTTTTTTTGAGTCCACATTTTTCATTTTTTGTGTGACAATCATAGTGTTATCTTATCAAAAGTCCATTACTAATCCATAATCTTTTTAGAATTCATCCAAATTTTTTTTTGATGATTCCTATTAAAGTTTATAACAACATGAATAATTAAAAATTAACAATGTTAATTTTGAATATGGTTTTAAATTTTACATTTATATGTAATCTAGAAAAATTACAAGTGTGATAGTCCAAATAGTCCCCCCTATTCATGCTTTCAGCCCACAAACAATGTTTATCGTAATGAATGTGCCACCATTAGAAAATGAAGATGATTATACCATCATGGGGACAATTGCGGGACTATGCATGAACAAAATGTTAGTAAATTTGACACATATGTCTAGTGAAATGATAATGGCATACACAAAAATGATAATGTTTTGTTCACCTAGCCTTGCAAGGTGAACAAAATGTCCATGATAAGGGTCCACCAACAAATTCTATAATTGAACCTATTGCACTTTCTCCTCCCGATAAGAGGCCCAGGACTACTCCAAAGTCCTTGATTTAGATGATGGGATGTGTTTCAAAAGGTAAAAATCTTCATGAATCCTTGTTTTATATTCCAATTCTTGACTAGCATGAAATTCAACTAGGGGGGTTTAAAAATGTTGAAAAATTTCAAAATGCATGTAGTCAATATTTGAAATGTGTGGAAGTAAAGGCCCATGAACAAGTTACATTTTCATGGGAGCCACCATTACCTTTTCCCTTCAAGCATCCACCCAAGTTGTTTTGTTTAATCCCATATATCACTACTAAAATTATTGGTTTTTCAAATAGTTGAAGTTGACTGATTAGTCTTTTTTTTATTAATGAACATGTACATTTTGATTAAAGGCTAGGGGTTTGAATGACATATGTATATTTTGACCATTCAGTTTGGTTGAATAACCTATTTGATTATTTGTTAACTTGGACATGTAGTCAAATTGGACAAAAATTTGACTAGCTTTGTCAAAATGGCCAATGATGTTTAAAGTCAATTGGAACATTTAATCAAGTTAAACATAAACAAATGACACTTCTGGTCAAAATGGTTAATGGGGTTTTAATCAAATAAAACATTTAGTCAAAATGGCCAATGTTATTATAATCAAATGGGGCATCCTACCTACCTATAGATACCATATACTACAACCTTCCTACCTACCTACCTATCAACCTACTGACCTACCTACTACAATTTACTTACCTACCTATTTACCGGCTTACTTATTTACTTACCTACCTACCTACCTATCAACCTACTGACCTACCTACTACAATTTACTTACCTACCTATTTACCGGCTTACTTATTTACCTACCTACCTACCTACTAACCTACTAACTACAACTTACCTATTTATTTGCCTTCATATTTACCTACCTATTACAACCTCTTGACCTTCATATTTACCTACTTACTACAACCTATTGACCTACTGACCTACCTACTACAACCTTCTCACCTACCCACCAACCCACCTACTTATCAGTTTATAAACATGCACACTCACACACCTATTAATTGTTACCTACCTATTATCTAACTACCCACCCACTTACCTCTAGGTGCCTACTTATTTACCACCTACCTATTGACTTACCCACCCACCCATGCACTTATTTCCTACAACATACCTACCTATGTACCTCATAGTCTTGTAATGATGTGTTGAAATAAACATGTGAAATGAAAATTTTGACAAAAGTTGAACACCTTTTGATAGTGTGGTCCATTGGTTAAAGATTTGGTTTATCATTGGGGAGGTCAAAGTTTCAATTCCTAATACTTGTAATCTATGTATTTGTTTAAGGGGTTAAGGTAGGTAGGTAGGTTAAGTAAGTTAAGTAGGTTATACTAGGTTAAGTTAAAGTAGGTAGGTTAGGGAAGGTTACTACCTACTTACATTTTTACGACCTTCTTACCTACTTACTTGCCTATAAATTTTTTCTTATAATAATGTTTAAATAAATTATTTAAATACATTTAACCAGTCAAATCGTCTAATATTCATCAATCAAAATGACAAATCAAATGGTCCTTATTATGTAAGTTTAAAATACCACCCCAATCACACTAGACATTAAAATTGACTTGACCAAAATGACAAAGGGTTTTTTTGCCCCCGCCTCCCCCTAATCTAATTTTTTTGGCTATAATTCTTGATTTGAAAAACCATGAATTATAATAGTGTATGTTGAGGAAGTATGATTGGTTGAATATCTCCATTGATGATTTCAAAAAACAACTTACAATATATCGAGCTTTCCCTAATGGAGGTTGGGCAAAATGGGTTGATAATAACTTTTCAATGTCAATTGGCCAATGGACTATGAAAGATCAAGTAAGCATCACAAATTGTATTTAAGTTCTTTAATACCAATGTATGTTTATAGCTTATTTGTTGGTAATAAATGTTTTACATCATGTTATATTTTAGTTCATGCCATCGTTTTTATTTTATTTATGCCATTGGATTAGGTTATGTTTGATGTTCATGATGTTATTTTTTTTGTAAAGGTTTTAACATCATGTTAGTCTAGTTCAAGTCATCACTATTGGAATAGGTTGTTCCAAGCATAGAATCTAACTTTTTAGTTTTTTGTAACATCCCCATTTCCAGCTATCCATTATGGTTTTGTTTGCATCCTCTTTTTTATTGTCCTTATTTTGGGACCCTGTGTGCATTCATGTTACACTTGGTTTAAGTTGTTTTGTAACATGTTAATCTTATATTATTTCATGCTACTAACTACTACCTTTTTTCATGTTAAGGGGCCTGAGTAACATGCCCATAATCTCACAACTCTTTGTTACAAGGTCTTTGAAACATAATCACAATTTCAAACCTTCTTGTTACAAGAACTTTGAAACATGCCCATAATTTCAAACCCCTTTGTTATAGGGACTTTGAAACATGCCCATAATTTTTAAACTCCTTAGTATATGGACTTTGAAATGTGCCATAATTTCAGAATTCCATGTACGTGTTACAAGTTTATAGTTACAATGTTTTCCTTTAACCTCACACAACAACACATCTTGGATTTTACAACCGGTTAATAAAATGACTATTTTTATTTATTTATATTATAATTATAAGTACAAGTTCATGTTAATGATGCATAGTTGTAAAGGACATTATGGTGCCATGTGGCATTATGGTTTTGCAACTATAGTTGATATCATGACTTGATGGTTTTTACACAAATATCAAAAATATTTTTAATGTATTTTTAATCATCTAAAATTAAGTAATAACAAAATTTGATTGATTATTGTAATTTTGATGAATATAACAACTTATGGTCATGTGATGTTGACGTGGCATGCCACATGGCAACGAAATTAACTAGTAGTCACAACACCTCATAACTTGTGACACTAACTTCACATCATGATTCATGTCATTGATTGAATGAATTAATCTCATTTATTAGTTAATACAAAATATTGTTGTTTTTTGTAATTAATAATGATTCTTTCTTCCATGTGATGATGACATGGCATGCCATTTGGCAACAAGGTGTCACAAATTTTCATGGCAATCCATGAATTTTTGTGACACCGTAAGGTTTTGTGTGTTTTGAATTTATGGCACTAATATTTTGGGAATGGGCAAGAAGGGAAATGCAAATTTATCATTCAACATTTTGATGAAGCAATCTATGGGGACATAAATTTCTAAGAAAGGAGTGGTGACACATGTGACATGGACTTGTGTTAGCAAGTTCAATTCTATGATTAAACCCTAATGAGATGAAGTAAAGCAAGCTTGCCCTAATGGATGATTTATTATGTTGGATGTGATTGGCAAAACGCACCAAAAGAAAAGATGGTTGGTGATCATGAACACTAGAAGAGCTACATTTTTCTTCTTGAAAATCTTTTTTATTTTCTTGTGTTTTTGTTGTTTTTAGGTTATGAAGTTTGCTTTATTGTTCTTCATGGAGTGTTAATGCTTAGATTAGAAATTAGCAATGGAACGTTGTTTTTGTGATTTTCTTTGGTTGTGTGATGAAGATGATATTGAATTGTTGGATGGAGGATGATGCGTTTGGTGGTGGAAATGAATAAATACCAAACAATGGAAGAAGATAAACACTTTTGTTTTTTAACTTTTGTTCATCTTGATTAGGAATTGCTATTACGATTTTTGGGGGAAATGCCTAAAATTCAAGGTGTGAAAGTTATGTTTGTTTAGCTTCATGAACTTCGTTGTTCTGAAGTTAATGAACAGAACATTAGGTGTTAGTGAATTAGAAGGGACTTTATGATGGAAGTGATGATAAGCTTTAGGGCATCAATGGGTTAGTCTTTTGTGGAACATTCAAATGTAACATGCTTGGGATTTTTTTTGGGATATGGGGAAGATTGAGTACCTAAGTATTTGGGAGTACTGGGAAGTTCATGGGAAAATTGAAAAGATCAATTGTAGAAGTTGCTTGTCAATATCTCCTCCATCTCTAGTACCGGATCTCCATTAGGTCTCCATTGGGTTTGGGTATTGACATTATATGGGTTTTATTTGTTGTTGGGATGCCCACATTTATAGGTCACAATAGCCCATTGTGAGAGGCAATCCAAAGTGAGTTGATTCATCAAGGTCCATATAATCATTTGTGTTACTATGTTATAGATATTTCTAGTTTTGATAATTTGGACATGTGTTTAGAGGTAGCTATGTTGATACACTCAATACATACTTTTGAATGTTCGTTTGATGTGAAAATGGACAAAAACTAGTGTGTGCTTTCCTTTTTTGGTGACACTCCAATCCAACTATTGATTTGGTGTTCTTTTCATGCATGCCCGCCATAGTTGATTGAAGTTTGGCACAATATATAATTAGCATGTGGATTCACATGGACTTTACACATATGAAAATCATGGTTTGTTACATTTAAAACAAGCATTCATTATTAGGGTTATAAATATTGTGCATCATTGAAAATAATATTTATTTTTGATTCATTGTAATCAACAATCTTGAATATCTAAGTCATTGCTAAAGCTACTTCAAGCTCAAAACAAATTAAAGAAAATGAGTGACCTACATATTAATTATGGCTACCATTCAAGGGTTCTTGTTGGGATTTGACAACCTCAAAACATGATTTCAATGGGCCTATGACATTTTCTTTCATCTTACCTTTGTACTTACATCTTAATGTTCTTTATTCGTAATGGCAACGTTGTAAGCATCCCTTAATTTATTTGAACAAATGGTTTTTACATATTTCAACATGCAATTAACCAAAAAAAGTGCACATGTGCATAATATTTCCAACCATCTCCACTTAACTCCTACTAACACAACATTCCCACAATTTCCCTCTTTTTATGTGTTACTTTAGCAAAAAATGATAAAGATGAACAATTTCAGGACGCAAGGATTTCAACAAAAAAAATTATTCCAAAGTTTATCTTGGCTCAAATAGAAGACAATCCCCCTCCTACAACAACTACCTCACTTTCCTCCCTCTTTCTCCCCTTACATCCCCCTCCATTGTTGCTCCTCTCATTGTTTTCTTCCTACTTACTTTCTTTCATTTTCTAAGTCCCAATCATTTCATTACACTCTTTTAAAATGATGACACCTAAAAAAAAAACTTGAAAATGTTGAAAAACACAAATACAAGCCTCTTTTCAAGCTAAGGTGTACCAAAAAGTGTCACATTTGCAATTTTATTACACATTACAACAAAAAGAGGTTTAAATTATTGATCAACTATCAAGTTATTCATGTTATGAAATATTAGGGCATTAGAATACATACCAATGATCAATTATCATTCCATTACCTTCAATATTTATAGAGAGAGATTATGGTTTCACCAATTTGTCACACTAAGTTTGCAACTAGCCAAGTTCATTAGATGTTTGCATTGGAGTTTGCTCTTATTAAAAGCAGGGAAGCATTTGGAAATATGTTCTAATACAATAAATGCTTAAACCATGGAATAATCTTGCATCTGACTTGAGTTGAATCTTATTGCAGTTTTTTTTGCAAACTTTGCCAACATCTATTTGGTTCAGGACCTCATAAGCCCAGCACGAGGGTATATGAGTTTGACCTTGATGTAGGGGCTACGTGTTGACAAAAGAAGAATTTGGAAAATGTCAAAATCGATGTTTAGAAGCTAGCCAAGCTAAATGCAGACACTAGAGTTAATGCATGCAGAAGATCATCAATATTGAAACAATTGTAGCCTCATGACTCAGGAGGAGGAGCACATCCAACTGACTGCACCGCAAGCAACGATTTGAGTAGTAGAAGTAGCTCTCAAGTGTTGGGCATGTGTTGAAGGATGTGTTGTGCAGTGCTTGAGAAGAAGCCATCACTGTCATGGAGCTACCTCCTCCAGTTATGATTGGCAGAGACCCTGAATCTTTATGTCTTCTGTCCAAAAGTTCACAAAGTGCCGACAGTGGCGATGTAACTTGTCCAATATTACATCTGATTTTCACAAGCATTCTTAAGTTCAATTAAAAGGAAGGTAAGAATGCCCAATTGTTTTTTGTTCTTGTGCTTCAACATGATGATGTTGACATGGTATTCCACATTCATTATTGAATTTGTGCATCCTGATTCTTTCTTTCTTTTCTTTTTGACTTTTTATAGCAAGCAATTTTTCAACACATTGGTGTTGGAGTCATCAGGAATGCAATTGCTTTAATTTATAGTTGAACTTTTCGTTGCTAGATGAGCTACCAGATCTGTCAACTGAACGTTAGGATCTATGGAGTAGGAATTATTTTGTGTCTTGCAAGGACATACATTTGTTCATCCTCTCATCTTGATGTGTATTGAAGGGAAAGAAGAGAGATGTTGTGTGATTTGATTTGGAGCCACATGGTAACCAACTGCATGAAAAAAATTCAAAACATGAGCAAAGGAACAGAGAAGTAATCATAAAGGTTCAGCAATTTTGCATTTTGCTGCCTTCTGGAATTGTGGACAGACCAATTCAATGAACAAAATGCATGGTTGTTGTGCTGAGAGGTAGTTGGGTGTGCAATGGTTAGAGAACAGTTGGATGCACAAACAAAAGTGGTTAATAATCAATGTAGGTGGTGGTTGCAATGAGGCCAATATATTGCTCTACAGAGGTGTCATGAAACAGCAGGGTCTCATGTGTCAAGGAACTCATGCCAACAACCCTTTTTGTCTACTATGGGCACCACAAATGTTGCACAAGGAGCTTGCCTTCAAGCCTTTTGCAATTCAGTAGGGTTGCCCATGAAGATGTAAACAGACATGGATTGAGCAAATTTACACACTGGGGATGGCAGCAAACCTCAACAAGCTTCTTTAAAGCATTGCCAAAAAGGCTTCAAGTTTCAGTGGCATAGGTGCCATGTTCTTGGAGACCCAGTTGATTCAAAACTACCATGATGTTCAATGCCCTGACTATGAAAGGCAGTTTTTTTGCATGTTCTTTGTTGTTTACTATTGCACATTACATCATTACCCTGCCAATAAAGGGCCAGCACACTTGAATTGCTTAACCAGTAGAGGATCACATTTTCCAGGATTGTGGTCCACTATTTCAGTAAGTCCCAGCAGAGAGAGGAACCTGTGCACATGGACTATAGGGGCTGCATGTCTACAATGTGCAGGCAATCGAAGCAACTCAATGGGTAATGTGAATCATGAAGATAGACCTGTTTTGGATTGGCAGTGGCTGCTTTCTTCAGTCATATATGTGACCTCACTTTCAACCAGAAAGAAGTTATTTTTTCATGAGTCTACATTTAGTCATTGATTAAGGGTGGGCTATACCAACATCTGATCTGGTATCTCACAGGTTGTTGTAGGTTAGAATGCAATAGCACTAGCAATGTGGAGATAGTGGAAAACACTGATGATCAATTGAAGAGCAGTTAGAACAGTTTGCAATGGCTACGGCCATAAATGATGACAAGATGACAGAGCAAGCTTTCCAAGAGATGGGGTATTTTATTTTCCGCACTGACATCAAATGCATCCCTCATGTGTAATTATCTTTTGTTGAATATTGGAGGGAGATGAAAATTCTAGATCTGTTTTCATCAAATTCAAAACTTCTTTTGAAGTTGGCAATGAAAGACTTTACCATGTCCTCCAACTCTGTCTGTCCAATCCAAAGCTGCAATTTGGAGTAGAGAGATGCACACAAAAGGTAAAAAAGCTCTTGTTCTGTGTCAGTTTCCCTGACTCCTCAAGCTCCACTTTCCTTTAGCCCCATTGGGTACTTGCATTATGTTTCCATGTTTGACGTAAACTTTTGGTGCTGCTTGTCAAGAGGATGATCATGAAATGGTAAAGCTGCTTTGAATGTACAAATCGTGCTTTGATTTTTTCTTCTTTTAGTGCAGAATATTAAATATTTTGCTACTTGCATCTAAGTTGGATCAATGGCTTTGGTAATGTGGCGGAGACAGAAAGTGAGGATGAAGCTGTGGACATGGCTAAATATGATTTTTTTCATGGCAAGCTCATCCTGTGATGATGTAGATGCTGATGATGAATGGACAGATAAGAGTCCCAGTTGGATGATATCACCTTAGCTCTTGCATCTTATCTATTTGTTGAGCCATATATGGATGCATGCAAAGCTGTGGCAACATCAATGAGAACCTAAGTTACCAGTATATTCTTTTCTGATGGTTTTTACTAGTGTTTTCTGTTTTGTTTATTTCAAAAGGAACCTTCAACCCCAGTTTGAACTTTAAATAAATAATTTTTTAAAAAAATTAAAAAATTAAATCTGTATATATATATATATAATGGAACCTTCAGTCTGGTCTTGAGACCAGTACTTTGAAATTTTAAAACCTTGAATTATTTTCACAAAGAATTGAAAATCAGTTTAAACAACTTTTAGAAAAAATGTGGTAATTAGTTTGTTCAACTAATGTACACAAATTAAAATAAAATAAAGGGTAAGATTATTTATGTACAATCAATCAAATGTAATAACTTGCTTAAAATGTAAAGTCAAGCTTTGAATTATTTTTTTAAAAAGTTGTATTTATCAACCGAGAGAATCTGAACTTGTTTAAAATGAGGCAACAACACAACTCAAATTATAATTTGATGAGGTTCCAATTATGGTTCCCATAAAAATTCAAACATCTAATGTTGAACACCTAGAACTTACCCTATATCCTAAACCTACAACCTAGACCTCAACCTACCCAAATCTTACAACCTACCAACATTGATTTTACCATGATACCAATGTAAGTGTTGGTTCACTCGACGCCATTGAATATTCTAAAATAAAATGTGGAAATGGTTGTGTGGAGCAATACAAAGCCATATTGTTGAATCCTCGAGTTCACACTAAAGGGGACAATCTTGGGGGTTAGGTGCATCAAATAATGCCAAGGATGCTAGGGAAAATGGAGTTTGATTCACTAGAGGGGTTGGTTAACGAGGCCAAATTGTGACTCGGTTGAGGTGGGATGTTGCAACAAGGAAACCTAGTAGTCATAGGCATGAGAGACCAAGCCACATTTAATTCATTGCACTTATTCAAAACCTAAACCTAGTCATGCTAGAGGCATCAGAGAACAAGCAGCCGTTTAATTCGTTGTACTTGTTAAATGCCTACCGTCAAATATGGGCAGTAGGTGAGACGTTCACTCAAAGATGAGATGCACATTTAATTGTGCTGGAATTCAAGTGGGTATACTTTGAATGTGATTCTAATTTAAACCTCCTTAAAACGGTGAATTGAACAAAGAACCATTTGTAAAGTAGCCATCGGATCTCAAAGTCCTGGCCACTTGGGGTTTATTGGATTGACACTATCATTGCAAATATACCTGGATCTTCTTGCTACAAATACTTTGTAATTGTGAACTTTAGAAGTAAAAATTTAGCCTTCATTTGTTAAAACTTTCAATAGGATCAAGTAAATTTCATTTTTAAAAGCCTTAAAAAGTTTTAAAACAGCATCATTAGTGGCATGACATCTTATGATTTTAAAGCAAACAAAAAATTGATTTGGTTTTGCCATCTCTGCTTTGTTGAGCTTTGTTTGGAAATTTTGTAAGACTTTCGTTATGGGTCAAGAGGGAGCAGTAGGAAGCAGTATGCACTTGCCTTTCCTCCAATGCCAAGAGAATTATCTCTTCCACACAGATCCCTCAAAACCAATGAATCACAGCTTTCAGTATGCACTCTCCTTGCTATGTGAAACCAGAAATTCAAAAAGTCTGCTGGGATCCATAAATGACAAGCTCCATCAATATCCTTGATTGGGGTAAGCAAGCAGCCATATGATATGATCTGTGCTGCAAAAGAATTGTTGACAAGACTTACTCATTGCATACAACGTAGGCTCTGTGCACCCTGAAAGCACCAGCAGTAGCCCAGGCTTCCTTACAATGTCTCTACAAAACCTTGAATGCAGTTGGGTCTAGATGACTGTAAAGGGACTCCGGAGTTGGTTAGTACCATAAGCAGTCCAATGACCTAACCTTAGAAACATGTAAGGCCACTTACGTGGACATTTCTGACATTGATCAAGTGAACTTCATAACTCTGATGGCAACTATTCCAGAGTTCCCTTATGTGATGAGCCTTGATTGATCAGCATTGCTCCTGAAAAGTGTTCTCAGAATCAATATGGGAAACTGATGCCACCAGAACCGTGTGATCAGGCCAATGGCAACCACAGTTCAAGAGAGATCCAATTGCCAGTAGAATGTGAGGTGTCAAGAGAAAAGTCTGCTTGTCTTTTTTGATCCCACTTCTGGAGAATGGTGAGATTGTTGGCGCAATAGAACAGGGCGGTCTGAAGGTAACACACACTGATTGGCACGAAAAGTTGCAGGTACCAATTGACTAACAATCAATCCTTCAAACCTTTTAGCCCCAGGCCCAGGACGAAGGATGGCTGTATCTCCAATCACTGAACAACGGTCTTCATCAGGACTGGTTCCAATACACCAACCACCTGGAGTAAATCTCCCAGGTTGTCTCCCAAGCAGCTGCTTGTCTATAACATCAAGCACTGGATCATCTTTCCTAAATTTGCGTGCAAAGGCTGCCCCACTTTGGGTCATGTTGCGGAAATGTGTGAGGGTCAGAGACAGGGGATGTTGCCTCGGAGGGGTGTGCCATGCAATGTAATGCAGGTCATGATTCACTGTAGTGTTGTGGTACTGCTCACTATTGCATATCACTGTATGGAAATATCCTTCTGGTGAAGATACAAAGTTGGTATAATACATGAGAAGTGTGCGAGGCAAGTTGTCCCAACCCATGATGCAATACTGTATGAATGACCGTGACATTACTGTCCATGCTGACCCTGCAACTCAGCAAATCAATTCAAAGTTATGCTTTTAATGGGTGTTTAGAGGAAAATCACAAGAAATGGTTCAACTCAAGAGACCATGCACTTTGAAGGCCATTATTTGGAGCTCAATCGATTTTCTGGTTCATTATCTCTAACTTTTCACAATCTTTCTTATTTCACTCATTTCTGGTTCTCAGCTCTGCAGCCTACTGAAGGAGATTTATCAAGGATATTACTTTCCAGTCCATTCAAAACACTCATTAGAGCCACTTCTACCACCATCCAGGGAAAGGAGATCATGTTCACATCCAATTGAGGCCTAACATCACATTCTGGATCATAACATTTAAGATTCTACTAATTTCATTCCTGACATGGACACATGTGATTCAGAGTTGCACTCCCAATGATAAAGATGGAAGGGACAGAAAAGAACACCACCCAGACCTACCTTGGAAAAGACGAAAGGATGTAGGAAGGGATCGTCTCTGACTGATGTAAAAGATGTCACTCTTCTTGCCCACATACAAACCTGGGTCAATGATGATGGGCTTGGCCCTATAATACCTGCAAAATCCCAACCTCATGGTCAATGTAGGCGATAATAGCCTTCTAATGCTGTGAGCCCAAAGCTACCTGCAAAGAAAACATAGAGAGATCTCTCTTGCTCATCAACAAAGCAACAGTTACGAGAAGAATGAACTGAAATTTATCAGACTGTAGTCAAGAAACCTTTGGGCTTAAGAAAAAACTCACTCTTTCCAGCCAATAGCACTTGTATGCTCCATGAAGTTCAGTTCTCGAGGCAAATATGAGAGGACATGCAGAAGATCTGCAGTGCACATCAGCCCCAATATCCCTCAAGTTGTGTTTTGTTGGCAACAAAATCAATTCTTGGCCAGCAATTGATAAATGGGTGAATTCAACCCTCATATATGTTTCTTGAGATGCTGTCCACAGTTTGTCCATCAATGCAAAGGAAGATCTGGATTACTCTAAAGTCTACATAAACTTAGCTATAAACAGTCCACTCTTAAGAGGGCTGGGTGCACTAACAGAGTCTTTGTCTCTTGAGTGTCCATGAGCTGAATGGATCTGTTGGTCTAGAGTTGAAGTCCACTTCAAAGATTTGCAGTTTCAGACTGAAATCACCATAATGTTATGTTGTGGAATGAGCAACTTTTTGGGAAAATGCAAAGAAAATCTGCAAATCAAAACTAATAGAAAGAAGCAAGGGAGGAATTGAATGACAGAGAGAGGTCTAGAGGAGGCGAACCATCTTGAGTGATAAGGGGATAATCGGCAGCGCTGAGATTGATGAACCAGTCCCAGTCCTTCCTTGACTTGAGGAGAATTGCAGCTCCATGGAGTGTAGTTGACACCATAGTAGGCCCTCTGTAAGTGACAAGGTTGGATTTTGCTATCACCAGGACATTTCCTACCTCAATGAAGACGGGCTCAGAACGCACGTATCTAGCCAGCTCCAATCTCTCGCGTGGTTGAGCATCAAGATCAAGGTGCAGAATGTACACGTTTCTGGGATGGTACAATGCTTGCAACGTTCTCCGCATCTGCTCATAATCGCCTTTGCTGCCAGAGATCATGTAAGCCAGCCTTGGAAGAGGTGCCGGTTGTTGCACCGGACTCTTCTCGTCCTGCACACTTCTCTGCTGCTGCTCTACAGGCATGTCTTCAGCGAACAAAGGGCGTTGTTCGAGAGTCTGACGAAACGCGAGGAAGGAGGAGGAGCCTGATGACGAAGAAGGCCTTACGGTCAACGTAGCTACCAAAAACAGGATCACTGATACTAATGAACTTGCAACAAGCGGAATCCGCCATTTCCTCTCAACGGTCGCAAAGCCGAACAGCTGCATGTCCATCGCCGGGGTCCTCATTGCCACCCCTGCCTGAATCATTCGACGCTCCTCGTGCAAGGATATATTCTATGGTGTCTCTCTCAAGTCAAGGGTTGCGGCCCTGAACAGCACCATTTCGAGATAAAAACAGGAAACCCTCCGCAGATCCTCGTTGACGCACAAATGCTCTGAGAATACACAAGGAGACTGACAAGTACCTAACTCCAAAAGGCACCAAAGAAAAAACCGATTTCAGCAGTTTGCTATCAGAGACAACCATTCGGATCAAGACTGTAAAAATGTATGACACGAAAACCGTCTGCAGAGCTCTGCTGCTTGACCATCAATCGCATCAAAAGACAGAGAGAAAGCAAAATCACCTGCGTCTATCTCACGGCCATCAGGTCCAGAGCGGACACCGAAGAAAATGAGAAGCTGCTTGAAATCAGGTCAGACAGAATGCGCCCCAAAATGATGGATGCGGCGAACATCAGAGCCAACCAGTTCTTGCATTCTGCCGCTAGTGTGTAGATAACAGTGATTATCGTCGAGAAACGGAAGACGACGAACAAGCAAAGCGCTGTGCGCAACACGAGATGCAACGAACAGGAGAGGCGACAAAAAAACACTCTTCCGCATTAAGTACTATTGCGGAAGCTTTTTCGCTAAGCTTTATCAACCCCAAGTCCCAATCGAGATGCCGAAAACAAGCAGGCCGCCATCCCCACCCGGAGAGCGTGAACCGACGTCCACCAGCGCACCGTGAAAGAGGTGGATGACAACTGGTCAGTTTACAGTTTCCTGTTGGGTTTCAGTTCCCTAGCTAACCATGGTGGCTACCATATCCCCAGCGGTGCTCAGTATGGGACCCTGCAAATATATTTTTCAGATCTGCTAAGTGTACAGCTCTTTGCTGCGGGTTTTACCAGCCTCAGCAAACTGAGCAAATATGTAGGAGAAAAACTATTTGCCTGAGACAAATCCACATATGTTGATTTTTTTTTCATCCAATTTTAATGTGCAGGGTCACAAACTGAGCATTGGTGAGGGATTAAATTTTACTACCTGCTAACAACCCACAAGGCTGCTCGTCTCTACCTTAGTAGAGTAAAAACAGTCTTGACTTATCTATAAACCATCTATTTAGTTAATAAACAGTTACTTGCCTACCTACCTACCTATTTGCCTATGTTTAGGACTTCTTTTTAATAGAGACTGGGTTACCAAGGTGAACCCAGATACTAACTCATCAGTGGTGGTCACCCATAATTAAGTGATTGCATGCATCTAGTGGATTGTGCATTGGTGGGTGTTGGTTCAGTCTGGCCCACCCTGCCCCAATGTCTCAAGAAAATAATCAATGCAATACTTACTCCAATGGGAGATGCTAAATGCACCTAACAAGGCCCTATCTGCACACTTTCTTTCAGGCTTCTCTTTTTTGCACCTGCGGTTCTACTTGTTCTTTCATGTTTTGAAAAATGATTTTTATTTGTGTGTTCTATTTGTTTTGCATGTTTTGGAAATGATTTTTTTGTTTTTTGTGTTCTATTTGTTTTGCATGTTTTGGATTTTAATTTTTTTTGGTGTGTTTTTATTTTTGCATGTTTTGGAATTTTTTTAAAATTTTTATGTTCTACTTGTTTTGCATGTTTTTGAAAATGATTCTTATTTTTGTGTTTTACTTGTCTTGCATGTTTTCGAAAATGATTTTGAAAATGATTCTTATTTTTGTTTTTTACTTGTTTTGCATGTTTTGGAAAATGATTTTTATTTGTGTGTTCTGCATGTTTTCATGTTTTGAAAAATGATTTTTATTTTTGTGTTATGCATGTTAGTTGTCGCACACCAATTTCAAACCCATCACCTTTCAAAAGACAGTAAAAATGTATACCACCCAACAACATAGATTTCAGCTTTGAACAATTGCAACATTATTCTTTTTTTAACATAAAAACATGGTCAAACCTTGCAACAAAATCAAGTAGCTTTGTGTAGGGTTGAGCATTATTGACCATTTTTTTGCATCAAATAGAACTTGCTAAGGGTGTTTAAAACTTCTTACTCAAACTATGGTATTCAAAATCTAGCTCCTCATTTGTGTCGTTTCTCAAAATTTTGAGGATTTTCCATTTGTCTTAACTCTCCAAGATATTTCATTGTTTCTTAAAATAAACTTCCAATTTTCAACCCAAAAAGTTTCAATGTATATTTGAATCTTATGGCAACTAACCTATTGGAATTTAAATCATAAATTTGAAAGTCATACATAATTTAGGTTTTAATTTAGTTCCACAAATCTTATTATTTACCTTCCACTCAAGGTTGGGGTACACACCATATTAGGAGGTCCTTCATATTATAAATATATGATGTTGCTTATTGCCTTTTTGACCCCAACTACATAACAAAATAAGATTTCTAAAACATTATTTAAAAAACATATGATTGGTTATGAAAATGATCAAATTTTGATTGTTTTGTTAGGTGTTGTGCATATATAGGGTTAGATTCAAATATCAAAAATAAATTAATAAATGGATATTTTTTTGCTAATATAATAATATTACCTATGTTAGGTTACTTTCAATTATTCTAAGGTTATTTTTCATTCTTCTAAGTTATTTCAACCTACATTACTTTTGGTTATTTTAGGTTATTTCACCTTAAGTTATTTTTTACCATTGTAAGTTATTTTTTGTTATTATATGTTATTTTGACTATTTTAGGTTATATTACCATGTGTTATTTATGGCTATTCTATTGGTGGCTATTGTTGGTTATTTTATTAGTGGCTATTTGGTGGTTATTAATGGATATTTTATTAATGGTTATTGGTAGTTATTCTATTAGTGCCTATTAATGGTTATTAGTGACTATTCTATTTATGACTATTAATAATTAATATATTGATGGTTAAATTACCATAAGCTATTGGTGGCTATTGATGGTTATTGATGGTTATTTTATTGGTGCATATTAGTGGTTATTTTATTAATGGCCATTAATGGATATTGTATCAGTGGCTATTTTTTGTTATTTCAGGTTATATTATAAGCCTAAACCCACCACCCCATAAGGTGATTTTCTTAAACAACATATTTGTAATGAACATGATTTTGGACCAACATATTGTAATCAATTTTCATGAAATGTTTTTCAACATGCATATTGTATTAAATGAACTTGAATTGTTTTAACATTATTTACATAAATAGGTAGGTTGTAGGTAAGGTAGCCTAATAAATAGGAGGTACCCATTAATAAATGCATGTACTTCCCATTTGACTAAAACCCATTGGCCATTTTGACTAGGGTTATTTAAAATGACTAGATGTATTGGTCAAATAAATCAATTTAATTAACTTGATTAATAATAAAAAATGTTTCAAGCCTCTAATCAAATTGAACATGTCCATTAATACAAAAAGGACTAGTTACTCAACAAACCATTTGAAAAACCAAGAATTATAATAGTGTCATAAAACAAATGTAATTTGGGCTTTCTATTTATGCACGAACAAAATAAAATATTTGATGTGATTGTAATCTAAATGATGAGGTGTATTTCCCACCCAAATTCAAATATTACCAAGGGGTTTGTAACAAGCTTTACTAATAACACACAAAATAGGAAGGGAATTGTTTGTATATAATCCCTCCCATGATACACCAATATGAAAAAATTCATGTTACACAAACATTTTAGTTTTTTTAATGAACAACAAGGAATGTGACAATTTGATTAAAGATGGGGATTCATAAGGTTGACAAAATCGTAAAAAAAAGAAGAAGAAAAAGGTTGTTGTACCATTAATAATAACGCATTAATTTGGAATGAAGGTTAGTTATGAAAAAAGGCCCATGCACAACTTTGGTTTATAGAAGATTTGGTTTTTTTAATTACAAAGGGTTATGAACCCTTCTCCATGGGTGTAACATCTTATTATGCACAAGCCCAATAATGCGAGGTTTCCAAATTGTAAGCAATTAGTGGAAGAATGTGTTCATGCCATGTTATACAAAAACATGGATATTTAGGTTACATGCCCTATCTATATGTGCCACAATTGGTGTCACACATGATTTGCACTTTCTTTCCTCCTTCAAAATAACCCACAAATAACTTTTCAAACCAATTTTCATTCCTTTGCTTGGGTTTTTGAAAGAAAAACATTGTTACCACTTCCTTGTGAGCCCCCCACAAAACATATCAAAATAAACCCTTGCCAAAATCTTAATAATATATAAGTTTTCATTAGATTTTGATTGCATAATGTATTTTATTCCTCACCATTGACAATGCACCAAATCATATTTAGACTTCCAAATTATGAAACTTTGAAAACCTTAAATTTTCTTTACATAAACCACATTAATTAAAAATTACCTCAATACTTGTTGTTATTAGTAAAAGGGTATGACTAAAATGATTGAATCAATGGTTGGGTGCTAGCAAAATAAAGTTAACAATTTATGCACCTTGTCATAAAAAAAACAAGTAACCATAAATAAGTTTTAATGTATTGAAATTTAAAATGTTTTTTAATGTAATAATCAAAATGAGGATCTATCTTTTAATTTTATTACAATGATGTTATTAATCACATATTTAATAAACATTCAAATAGATTTTTTTTTAATAACCATAATTTTCCCCTACTTTTTAGGTTGTCCAAACTTGTAGGTGAAAGTAGATGAATTATTAAATATTCTCCATTTTCAACATAATGTAGCTTTAAAATGTATTTGTAAATTCTTAACATTTAAATATTATAGTAGAATACATCAAACTTCTATTGGAAAAAGTATATTTAAACTCAAGTTGACCAATAATTTTGAAACATATTTATTATCTACTTTTATTTTGCCAAAGTTTTTCAAATTTTGTAATCACCTCACTATAAACTCAAAGAAAGGCGCCATGATTTTATTATGTTATTCTAAATTATTTTCAATCTATTTGCTTCTACTTGTGTCAACAACTAGACCATTTATTTACTGTTTTTTTTCAACAACTTTTTTTGTTTTCATTTGGCTTCATGTTATTAGGGATTGAAAATATTGAATGAATGGTTTCATGTGTACTGGGTAAATGTTGAATGAATGATTGTCAAGTTTCTTTTTACACAAAAACTATCATTGTTGGAATTTTATAATTTTCAACTAAGTTTGGTTTGATGTTTAAACCTTAATACTCAATGTGTTGTTGAGAGGTTAGGGATTGAAAATATTGAATGAATGGTTTTCAAATTTTTTTTAAAAATAAATTGATTTTGTTCCCCATGGATTTGTAAATTTTTCAATTAAGTTTTGTATTAATATTATTTCAATATTGATGATGTTTAAACCCAAATCCATTGTTGTTGTTGTTGTTGAAAGGTGCTTGCACTTTTTAAAAATTAAATGAATGGTTTCATGCTAAATGGGACTAAAAATATTACATTGAGTGAATGAATTCATGTTTTCATCACAATTGAATCTACTTTTGAAAGGTTAGGGATTGAAAATATCAAAAAATCATCATAAAAGTCTTGTCAAAATTTTCATGTAGGTCATCATTGTTTAATACAAATATGGATTATTATGTAAAGTCATATTGTGAGATAGTGCACCAAGAAGGTAAAAAGGATTTCAACCATGCTCCAATTTACACAACAAACTAATGTGCCCCAAAGGCTTGCCACTTGAGGTATCAAAATAAATCTTTAAATACAATGTGTTGTGAAAGGTTTAAGAACCTTAGGCATGTTCCTTAGGTCTTCACACTTGGGGTTAAAGGGGCGTGCAAAAGTTATAGGATGGAAGTAGGACAAGCTACTCAAATTGAGTTCACAAACATGTGAAATGCATAAGCCCAAAAAAAGTAAATAGTTTGTGTAATATTTGGAGTCAAATTGAGTCACAAATTCATCTCATTACAAGAATGCATGGCTTTTCAAGCAGTCCAACTTGATTGCTAGGTCCATTTTGACTAAAGGCCCCTAATGGCTAAAGTGACATGTTTCTTTTGATTGGTTTATTTCATTAAAATTACCTTTTTGACTATTTGGTCAATGTGACATTTAGTCAAATATGACCAAAAGTGAACCTTTTCAGTCAAAATGGACATGGGTGTAATCAAATGAGACATATTGTCAATTAATACTTATAGTCAAACAAGACAAGATGTGTGCACCTTTAGTAAAAAAAAACAAAGGTGTAATCAAATGAGATATGGAACCAAATGGGACATGTATAACCATAAATTTTGGAAAATAGAATATCACATATAAGTGTTTACAAGTTGTAGGTAAGTCACAGATAGATAGGTAATTAGGAGATAGGAAATGAAAGTAAAGTAGGGAAGGTAGGTAAAAGGGTAGGTAAATAAATGATAGGCTTAGATTAGCATAGGTACGTCTATGTGAGCCTACATGAACCTAGGTTATATTTTAGGTGAGCCTATGTTAGCTTAAGTAGGCCTTGGTTTGCATAGATTTGGTAGTTAGGTGATGTAAAGGTTATGGTGTAGGTTATGTAAGGCCAATGTATGTAAGGCTATATAATTAGGGCTTATCTAGGCCTACATAACATTTACATAGGCCTACATAGCTCATATTTAAGCCTACATAACCTTTCCATAAGCCTACAATATAACCCCTATATAGCTCTTACATAGGCCTACATAACCTTGCATAGCCTAAATAGCCATGCCCTACTTAACCACTATAAAGGCCCCTATGTAAGCCTAGTTAGGTAGCTATTACATAGACTTTACCTAGGCCTACATAGTTTGCATAATCCCTATATAGCCCTACATAACTTTTACCTATGCCTAAACACAACCCTACATATCCTTACATTGCCCCTACATGTACTTCTTACCTAGTCTTACATAGCCTAACATAGCCCTTACTTAGACTCTACCTAGGCTTATGTAGCCTACATAACCCCTAAATAATTCTACATAGCTCTTATTAATTATGCTTAAACATCACCCCTACATATCCTTACATAACCCCTAAGTAGCCCTAAGTAGCCCAAAAACATAAATACCTCCTACTTAAGTCAACATATATAGCCTAACATAACCCATACTTAGACCTTACCTAGGCCTACATAGTCTTATATAGCCCCTAAATAGGCATAGGAAACCCATACATACCTCCTACCTAGGTCTACATAGCCTAACATAACCCTTACTTGGACCTTACCTAGGCCTACATAATCCTTACATAACCATACACCAACATATATAGCCTAATATAACCCCTATTTAGACCCTACATAGGTTTACATGGCCTTACATAGCCACTAAATAGGCCTAGGAAGCCCATACATACTTCCTACCTAGTTTGACATAGCCCTTATTTAACCCTACCTAGGCCTATATAGCTTAAGATAGCCCTTACTTGGACCCTACTTAGGCTTGCATAACCTATATAATCCTTACATAACCCTCCAATATAACCTTTACTTATGCCTAGACATAACCCTTACATAGCCAACATAACCCCTACATAGCCTTACTTAGCCCCTAGAAGTAGGCCTAGGATGCCATACATACCTTTTACCTAGGCCATACCCAAATCTACATCTAGTTGGTACATAATTTAATAAAATAGCTTAACAACATAGCATAGCCTAGGTTAATACTTATGCATAGGCTAATATATTATATAGTTCGTGTTGATATAGGTTATAGTATAGGCTAATTAGTATAAAGTACATAGGATAGGTAGCTTAGCCTCGATATCCTAGTTAGTACGTTTGACATTTTTACCTTCCTATGTCCCCATCTATCCTCCTATCTACCTTTGTAAGTAGTGTAAAAGAAATTGAATGTGTTTATTACAATATGTTCACAAACATTTTCACCTTATGAAGGTGGTGGTGCAATGGTAAAGACTTGACTCCTCAAAGTGGAGGTGAGGAGTTCAAATCCCCACACTTCCAATTTAGGCCACTACCTTAGTTAGGTGACCTAGCTAATTATTCAAGTGGGTGGCCTAGGCAAGGTGGCCTAGCTACCTAGCCTAGGTAGTTAGGTTGTAACTAAGTAGGTTTCTTAATAGTATGAAATAATTTTTAATTAAAACTATTCATTATTTATTAGGGTAGGTAGGTAGGTTAATAGGTAAGGTAATTAACTAGTTAAAAGGTAGTTAAGTGGGTAGGTGGGGAGGTAGGTAAATTATTAAAAATTAATTACCAAAAAAAATGTTGCCCAAATTTTGAACTGTCAATCAAAATGACCCAGTCAAAATGGACGTGTTCAATATGACTTGTCCAAAATAACTGCTAGTGAAGTTGAACATTTGTCACTTTTGGATTGTTTTTGACTAGTTTTCAAGTCAAAAAAATAGTGAATTCTTGTAGTGCCTAGTCTTCACATGGCCCGAATTTAAGACTAGTGACCATTTTTTTAATAATATGTTATGTGATTAACTTTGAATCATTGTGAGCTTCCATTGGACTTTTTAATGGTTTTGCCATGTAATATATTATGAGCCTCCACCAAAGTTTCATCTCGCTTTACTTTGTGGCCCAATTTAGTTTCACCTTGCACAATACATCTCATTCCTGGAGTCTTTGTGTTAGGCAATGTGTATGGGCTTTGAACTTTTTTTCAGTTTTTGGGCTCTCTAATGTGATTATTGATGGTTAAAACTATTATAGGTTCATGTTGCCAAATAGACCTTTCCTTTAAAGTAATGCATTTTGTTAACATGAAAAAGTTGTAAATTTAAATTTAGGCTATGAAATCCAAGTTTAGGGAAATGACAATGGTGGTATTTGAAATTTATAATAAAAAAGGAAATAGCTTCATTTGGAAACATTATTTGTCAATTGGTGAAAGATGACAAAAAAACTTGATGGCGTTCAAATTTACAATTCAATGTTGAGAAAGGAAAGATTTTTTTCGAACCTTAACACACTTTGATGTATTACCAAGGGCATGAAGTTCTTACTTACACACTTGGTTAAGGTCAAAATTTCAAAATTCAATTAAATGTTTTACAATGTAAAGGCATTTGGGTAATAACACAGTCAAAGGAGCCACCCAAGTGAGTGGACACTCCTTAAAACTACATTTTTGTATGTTTGAAAGATAAAAATGGAAACATAATAGTTTGGATTGTCATAAAAAATTTTGGAATATTTTTCATTAATTGCAAATTTTATATGTTCAAAGTTTGACACAAATTATTATTTTTTTGCATGTTGATCAAATCATTCAAACCTTGAAAGTGGACAATCTTTATTTTTTTCAAATGTCTTTTTTTTCTACCAAATGTGCACCATTCCTATTAAAAACTAAAGAGGAATTCATCAAATTAAAGATTGATGATTGGAACAGCAAACTAATTTAAATTAATGATTTTTAATTTTTTTTACCAAGTTGAACACATTTGGTTCAAACGTGCTTTTGACCTTGAAAAATATGGATTTTGAAAATGTGGCCTTAACAAAATTTGTTCATATTTATGTGATAGAGGGCTTGAATGCATAATATATATGATAGAAAATCAATTTGTAGTTAAAACATATTTATATTTAACATGCAATGTTAAATTGGGTATCTATAATATAAAAATTTAAGGTATAAATTACCACAATAATGACACATGTCATGTGCAGTCCTTGAAAAAGGAATTTTACTTTTGCACCCTAGCTCCTTTGATCATGTTTTACTAAAAGAAAAACATGTATTTTCGACTACTCTTTGCGATTAAATTTTAGTCGCAAGACACATTTTGCAACTAAAATCCTTTTAGTTACTTAAGACAAGTCACATGTGATAAACTACTAGCAAATGATAATGGGTATTATATGAAAATATAAATATAAATATTAGGTTGATAGGTACCTAGGTAGGTACATAAATAAATGCCTACAATTTTTACCTACCTACCTACCTACTTAGGTAAAAAAAAAAGTAGGTAAGTTCTACCTTCCTAGGCTAAATACCTACTCATATAGGTAGGTACTTAAGTAACTAGGTACATAGGCCGATGGGTAGGTCAAACTAAGTACCTACCTAGTTAGATAATAGGTAGGTTGGGGAGGTAAGTACTTTAAAATTGTGCGTTATTATTTTTTTGTTTTAGGTTCAACCTTTTGATTTGCTCAACCCATGTGCACAAATTTTTTAATGTGAAATTGGATGGGCACACCCTTCTTATTTATATAATGTTTAAAATAGGAATGAAAAACAAACAATATGGGATAAGTTTCGAAGTTGTAATTCCAAAACTTTCTTCATGCCTTACTTTCTTTGTTTTTATGTTTTTAAACAATTCAAGTACTAGATAATTATATAATCATTTAATTAATACAAATGAAATTTTCATATATTCAAAATTATAAATTATACACTACAAATATTCAGTATTCATTATTAATTACTTAAATAAGTAATAAATTCTTAATATCTAACAAACTAGCTATCTAGTTACTCACAAGTTATTAATACATAACTCATAAATAATAAAATATTTTAAAATATTTTATTATTATTTAGAATCTAATCGAATTATATATAATATAATTAATGTGAAACTAATTTAATGACTATAATTTAAAATGAAATGTTTAAAATATTTATTTTAAAATAATAAATATTGAGTTAAAAATTGTTATTAGAAAGTAAATTTTTACACAATTTTTTTTAAAATTATTATTTGACGAATTAAATTACTTATTATATAATAACATTTATTGTTGTAAAAATTATTACAGGCCAGGTAATTGTTTTCTCTTGGTAATTATTAACTATAAATATAATAATTGGTTAAAAATAAAATTAATTTTCATAATTACTATAAAATTACTATAAAATATTTATCATAGATGATTAATCATAGATTTTATTAAAATATTATTATTATATAATAATTCGTGAAATTAAAATCAGTAAAATAATTATTTTAACTACACTATAATTTTTCCAAATTTTTAATTCAGGTTTGAAGTTATAAATTAAAGAGTGTGAATAATTATGTTCAATTAG